>OODK01000032.1_pt1 | contig 166088 bp, 136 predicted proteins | sample 1671371 | NCBI WGS metagenome assembly OODK01 (sample SAMN06348150, study PRJEB24527) | human gut metagenome | biome: human gut; feature: ankylosing spondylitis patient; material: feces | host: Homo sapiens | place: China | collected 2015-10 | reverse complement strand
GGATCACGAACACGAACACGAACACCAACGCGAACGGCCACATGAACTTCCAACCACGCCAATCCGCCTTGTGTTTATTGACACGCACGGTTGCCGAATGCAGTGGCATATTGGCAACAACTTCCGTCGCTGACATCATTCCTCTCCTTCGAGGCAATACCATTTCACAGGGCAATTTACACCCCCGTAAAACAGCTCCTTCCAAATGTTTGCGTTATCATAATAACACCATATTCCAAAAGTGTCTACTTTTCGCACATTCTAGACCACATATTCACTTCATCGAACAAATTGCATGGTGACGAAAACAATACAGAAGTAAGCATGTAAAATTAAACACAGTACGCATTTTCGTTCGGAAGGTAGATACACATGGCACGCAACTCAGTCTCGCTGCAAGACGTCGCCAGGGAAGCAGGGGTTTCACCGCAGACCGTTTCCCGAGTGGCTAATGGGAGCGATGCCGTACGCCCAGCGACGAAACTTAAGGTCGAGGCAGCCATGGAGCATCTCGGATACAGGCCGAATTATGCGGCACGTGCTTTGAAAAGCGGACATTTCAACAATGTTGGTGTACTGCTTTCGCATATGTCGGCCTACGGGAACTCACGTATCCTCGAAGGCATCACTACAGCGGCCGCGAATAGCGGCTATTCCATCACCATTCGCCCCTTGGATAACCTGCAGGATCAGTCACTCGCCGGCGCACTGAAACTTGTGGAAGGCCTCCCCCTCGATGGTGCAATCGTGATTATGGAACGCGATTTCACCGACTTCAACCAGTTCAAGCCATCCGACAACCTACCTGTAGTGCTTATTTGCGAGGAACCGGCAAACCACTGCCCCACCATCGATTCGGACTCGTATGGTTGCGCCACTGCAGCCGTGGACTTTTTCCTGTCGAAGGGGCATAAAACTGTGTACCACATCGCAGGCCCCACCGTTTCACGCGCAGCACAGAGCCGCATCAGAGGGTGGCGCGACGCATTAGCGCAAGTCGGCATTCCCACACCACCCATGTATTACGGCGACTGGGAAGCAGATAGCGGCTACCAAGCCGGATTGGCCTTGGCTCACGAAAAGGATTGCACCGCAATTTTCGCAGGCAACGATCAAATGGCATACGGTGCCATGCTTGGCCTGAGGACAGCAGGAAAGCGCGTTCCCGAAGATGTCAGCATCATCGGTGTGGACGATTCACTCCGCGGCGTTGTGCCCCGTCTTGAACTGACCACCATACGGCTCAAGCTCAGAACTGTGGGAAAAGAGGCTTTTTCCATGATCGAGCAACAATGCAATGGCAAAAAAGTGCCTTCTGGAATCAAGAAACTTATCACCCCCGAATTCATCGACCGCGGATCCGTGGCGGAACTCGACTAATCGCAATATCTCGCGACTTTAATCAACGCAATCAATCAAATCAGCCAATACGAAAAGCGCCTCTCCAGCGTGGGTGAACCACGTGGGAGAGACGCCTTCTAGATTGAACGAAAAGCTGAAATCGGGTGAAATCAGGCTTCGATGCCGAGCTGCTGACGTTCCTTCTTGGAATACATGAACGCCGGAAGCTGACGGCCCTGCTTGAGCCAAGCATGATATTCGGCGGTTGCCGCAAACTCCACGTCGGAAGCGGAATTCAGACAGGTCTCCACGGAATCCTGGATGACGCCGATGATGAAGCCAACGCCCACCACCTGCATGGCGATGTCATTGCTGATGCCGAACAGCGAGCAGGCCATTGGAATAAGCAGCAGCGAGCCACCGGCCACACCGGAAGCGCCGCATGCGCCGAGCGCCGACACCACAGACAGCAGAATGGCGGCCGGCAACGAAATCTGAATGCCCATCGTATTAGCGGCGGCCATGGCCATGATGGTGATGGTGATGGCGGCACCGTTCATGTTGATGGTTGCGCCCAACGGAATGGACACGGAATACATGTCTTTATCAAGACCAAGCTTCTCGCACAGCTGCATGTTGACCGGAATGTTCGCAGCAGAAGAACGCGTGAAGAATGCGGTCAGGCCGGATTCCTTGAAGCAGCGGTACACCAGCGGATACGGGTTGCGATGCAGGTACAGGAAAATGACCAGCGGGCCGAACACGAGCACCATCAGCAGCATGGTGCCGACGAGCAGGAGCAGGAGGCTACCGTACTCGGTGAAGGCCGCCAAGCCGTTTTCGGAAACGCTGGTGAACACCAAGCCCATAATGCCAAACGGGGCGAGATTGATGACCCAACGAATCACCTGAGACACGCCATCGGCCACATTGGCAAGGAACGCCTTGGAGCTTTCATTGGCAATACCCTTCATGGCAAGACCGAACAGGCAAGCCCACATCAGAATGCAGATGTAGTTGCCGTCGATCATGGCCTGAATCGGATTGGCCACGATATTGGTCAGCAACGTCTGCACAACCTCGCTCAAGCCCTGCGGCACCACATCAGCGTCAGCGGCATCGCCCAACGATATGGTCTGTGGGAACATGCGAGACGTCAACACCGCCACGACGGCGGACAGGAACGTGGTGAACAGATACAGGAAAAGCACCGTGCCGAAACGGCCGTCAAGCTTGGAATTGCCTTGAGCCAAAGCGCTTGCCACCAGCACAAACACCAGAATCGGAGCGACGGCCTTCAATGCGCTTACGAACAGGGTGCCGAATTCGCCGATCCACATCATATGCGGAACAACCAATGCCAGTGCGGTACCTGCGATAAGACCGACGATAATGCGAATAATCAGTGATACGCCGTTATATTTGTCGGCAACGCCACGAAGCGCTTTTGAAATATGGTTCATATTCTCTCTCGTTCTTTCCAGCCGGCTTGCCTTTGCCAGCCAGCACAACAAGAGCACATCCTAATCACGCTCGATAACACGAAATGTAAAATGTCCAATTATAGGGACGCGCAACTTCAACACGCCATAGCGAAGCGAGCAAATATGAGTACAGCGATGGACAGTTTTATATATCTTTATTCAGCGAGCAATACCTGCTGATCGGACTGTTAATCAGCCAAGCGGCACTTTCGAAACGAATGTACGAGGCTCTCCCGTCACCGGATCGTCGAAGCGTAACTCACGAGCCACTAATTCCAACGGCTGCGAGAAATCATCGTAAGAACGCTGCACAATATTCGGGTAGAAATCATCGCCCAAAATCGGCAATCCCAACGAATTCATATGCACACGCAACTGATGCGTTTTGCCGGTTTTCGGGTGCAGCACGTAATTCACATATGCCTTGCCGTCGATGCAACGTACCGTGCTCCCCCGCTCAATCAACGTTTGCGCATTGATGGTTTCCGGAATTTCGTACGCCTGAAGTCGCCCGCGATCCTTGCAAATATGCGATGCTCGGATTGCCGGAAAGGGTTGATGCCTGTCGATTCTTACGATTGTTCCATATTGCGGATGCCGATCGGGGGCAAGCGGCGCCAAACATTCATAGGTTTTGATGGTTTTGCGATTCTGGAACAGCATTTGGTAAGCTCCGCGCAATTCCGGTTTGCGCACAAATACGACGATGCCTGCGGTAAGTCGGTCCAAACGGTGCGCGGGAACAATATCAGGTTCGCCATACTGTTCCCGAAGTCGGATCAACGCGGTTTCGCGATACCACATGCCGCGCGGTGTGGTGGCGAGAAAATGCGGTTTGTCAACCACGATAATCGCATCGTTCTCGTAAAGAACCTCACATTCGAACGGAATGCGAGGTTCTTCAAGAACGTAACGATGCCTCTTCTGCTGACGCTGTTGGCGCATCGTATGAACGATTACTCCACGGTGACGGACTTGGCGAGATTACGAGGCTTGTCAACGTCGTAATTCTTCAGCTTGGCCATGTCCATGGCGAATAGCTGCAGCGGCACCACGTCCACCAGCGGGCTCATCAGCGTCGGGCAGGCCGGACGCCAGAACACCACATCCGCATAGCGTTCAACATCGGGGTCGTTCTCTTCGGCCACGGCGATAATGTACGCGCCACGGGCCTTGACCTCTTCGATACCGGAAATAACCTTGGCGTGCAGCACATTGCGGCCACGTGCCGGCGGCACAATGAACACTACCGGTTCGCCTTCGTCCACCAATGCGATCGGACCGTGCTTGAGCTCGCCGGCCGCAAAACCTTCGGTGAAGGTGTAGGCGATTTCCTTCAATTTCAACGCGCCTTCCATCGCGACCGGGTAGCCGACATGACGGCCCAGGAACAGGAAGGACTTCGCATCGACCATCTGCGCGGCAGCATCATGCACGGTCTTGGTCTGCGTATCAAGAACCCACTGGATCTTGCGAGGCATGTCTTTGAGGGAATCCAACGCCTGCGCGATCTCGTCGCGGAACATCGCGCCCTTGACCTGCGCCAAATACAAGCCAAGCACGTAGGCGGCAGTAATCTGCGCCACGAACGCCTTGGTGGAGGCGACCGCCACTTCCGGACCAGCGTGCGTGTACAGCACCGCGTCGGATTCACGCGGAATGGACGCGCCCTGCGTGTTGCAGATGGCCAGCACCTTCGAACCCTGCTCACGCGCGTGACGCAATGCCATCAGCGTGTCCATGGTTTCACCGGACTGCGAAATGGCCACCACCAACGTGCGCGGGGTGAGAATCGGATCACGATAACGGAATTCGTGGGCAAGCTCCACTTCCACCGGAATACGCACCCAATGCTCGATGGCGTATTTGGCCACCATGCCCGCGTAGGCGGCGGTACCGCAGGCGATGACGATAATCTTGTCGATCGCCTTGAAATCATGCTCGTCGATGCGAACCTCGTCAAGATTGAGATTGCCGTCCTTGCCAAGACGTCCCAACAGCGTGCGCTGCACCGCCGCCGGCCCTTCGTGGATCTCCTTGTCCATGAAGGAGTCCCAACCGCCCTTTTCGGCCGCGGAAGCATCCCAATCCACGGTATAGGTCTTCGGATCGGCCACGATGTTGCCCATGAAATCAGACACCACGACCTTATCGGCGGACACCATCACGGCCTGATCCTGGTCGATTTCCATGGCACGCTTCGTGTAGGCCACGAACGCGGCCACATCGGAACCGAGAAAATTCTCACCTTCGCCAAGACCAACCACCAGCGGCGAATCATGGCGGGCGCCGACCACGATACCCGGCTGACGGCAGTCGGTGGCGAGAATCGTAAACGCGCCTTCCAGCATGCGCGCCAAGCGTCGCACGGCCTTGAACAGATCAGGCTTGCCGGTTTCCTCAACGATTTTCTCGCTGATTTTGCCTAGCAGTTTCGCCGCGACCTCCGTATCGGTTTCCGATGAGAAACGGTAACCTTCCGTCTGCAGATCAAGACGCAGCTGAGAGGCGTTTTCGATGATGCCATTATGAATGATGGCGACCTTGCCGTCACGCGAAGTATGCGGATGCGCGTTGATGTCATTCGGCACGCCGTTGGTGGCCCAACGGGTGTGGCCGATGCCCACGGTGGCCATCGGCATTGGATTGCGTTCCACGTCTTCGATTAGATTGGCGAGACGCCCCGCCTTCTTACGCACTTCCACATGATCCATGCCGGGCGCGGTCAGCGCCACACCGGCCGAATCATATCCGCGGTATTCCAAACGCTGGAGGCCTTGGAGGCACACTTCCAACGGCTTGCCGCACGCGGTTTCCACATTTCCTGCATATCCTACGATTCCACACATAACACCTCAGCTTATCGGGTAATGGTGTCATTTTCGAAACGAAACCGTCTCATCGCGCTGAACCTTTGATATATGAACACAAAAATCCCCATGCCGACAGTTTTCAACATGGGGATTTTCTTCAGCCATTCCCTTGATCGCAATCCTTACGACGAAGAGGTGTCTGATTCTTACGATTACGCTTACGGCGATTTACAGCACGTGCTGCAGGAAGTCCTTGAATCGTGGTTCCTGCGGATTGTCGATGATTTCAGGACCGCCCTGTTCCACAACAACACCGCCGTCCATGAATACGATCTGATCGGCGACTTCGCGCGCGAAGCCTATTTCGTGGGTGACAACCACCATGGTCATGCCTTCTTTCGCCAAAGACAGCATGACGTTCAGCACTTCGCCCACCAATTCCGGATCGAGTGCGGAAGTCGGCTCGTCGAACAGCATGATTTCCGGCTTCATGGCAAGCGCACGGGCGATGGCCACGCGCTGCTGCTGGCCACCGGAAAGCTGTGCCGGATAGTGATCGAGGCGATCGCCCATGCCCACGCGATTCAGCTCTTCGATGGCAAGCTTGCGGGCTTCCTTTTTATCCATGTGCTTGACGTGGACTGGCGCTTCCATCACATTTTCGAGCGCCGTCATGTGCGGAAACAGGTTGAACCTCTGGAATACCATGCCCAGTTTGGAACGCTGCTCGGCCACTTCCTTGTCGTTCAGGGTCTGCAGCACCTGCTTGCCGTCCTTGTCGACGTACTTGTAGCCGATCATTTCGCCGTCGACGTCGATTTCGCCGCCGGTCAGCGTTTCCAACTGGTTGATCAAACGCAGGAACGTGGATTTTCCGGAACCGGAAGGTCCCAGAATCACCGTCACCGAGCCGGGCATAACCGTCATATCGACGCCCCTGAGCACGTGCAGGCTACCGAAAGCCTTATGCACCTGCGTGGCCTTCACTGCGGGAACAACACCGTTGGTGGTTGGTTCAGTCATTGCTCACTCCCCTCACGCGGTCATGCCCGCGAACGTTGCCTCGTTCTGCTTGGCGATATCGTCTTTCGGTTCGCCTCCGGTTTTGCCCGGCAGCGGCGGCTGCTTGCCGCGCGCGCCGGCCGGTCGCGCATCGAAGCCCTTGCCGAAATGCTTCTCCAGGCGAGACTGCAGCACCATCAGAATGGAGGTGATCACCAAGTACCAGATGCAGGCCACGATCAGCAGCGGAATCGGCTTGTACAGTCGGGTTGCGATTGCGGTGGTGGCGAACTGCAGTTCCAGCGTGAACGGCACGGCGTTGACCAGCGAAGTGGTCTTCAACATGCCGATGAACTCGTTGCCGGTCGGCGGAATGATGATGCGCATGGCCTGAGGAAGCACCACACGACGCATGATCATGGAACGCTTCATGCCCAGTGCCTTGGCCGCTTCGGTCTGACCCGGATCGACGGCTTCAAGACCCGCACGCACGATTTCAGCCAGATATGCCGCTTCGTTCAATGCGAGACCCAGCCATGCCGCGTTAAACGCGGTAATGACGGACTGCGAGTCAATGCTCCAGAATTCAATGGAAGTGAACGGAATACCCACGCCGATGCGAGGCACCAACACGGCGAACAGACCCCAGAACACCAGCTGCGTATACACAGGGGTGCCACGGAAGAACCAAATGTAGAACCAGCTCACGCCACGCAGCACCGGATTGATGGACTTGCGCATCACGGCCAGAATCACTGCCAGAATAATGGCGATGCCCATGGAGATGACCGTCAGCAGCAGCGTGTATTTGATGCCTTCGAGCACATTCTCGTCGAACAGGTACTTCCAGACCACATTCCATTCGAAACGCGGATTGGTAATCAGGCCCTGCAGCAGCATGGCGGCGAGCAGAGCGACGATAACCGCCGCCACAATCGGGCCCGTACGCTTAACCGGCAGCGCCTTGATGCGATTCGGAATATCGAGGCCGTCGCCGTCGATCTGTTTCTTCGCCATGATGCTTCAGTTCCTTCGTTGTTGATGTAAATAGTGGGGATGAAATCAGTCGAGATCGGTCGGGTTGATCTCAGCCTTGTCGAGAGCGCCGGATTCCACACCCCAATGCTTGAGGATCTTCATATACGTACCATCGTCCATCAGCTTCTGTACGGCCTTCTGCACGGCTTCAGCAAGCTGGGTGTTGCCCTTCTTGACAGCGATGCCCTGCTTGGCCACACCTTCGACGTCACCCAAGGCTTCAAGCTGTCCGTCGGTCTGGGAGATGGCATAGCCGGCGACCGGAGAATCGGCATAGAACGCATCGGCCTTGCCCGTAGCCACTGCGGTGGCCGCTTCGGCCTGACGCTTGTACGACATCACTTCGGCCTTGTTATCGGCCTCGCATCCTTTGGCGATGGTGTTGGCTTCCTCTTCCTGCACGGTGCCGGTCTGCACCGCGATCTTCGCGCCGCACATGTCAGAAGTGTCAAGCTTCTTCGGATTGCCCTTCTTCACGGCCCACGTGGAACCTGCACGGTAGTAGCTCACGAAATCCACGGACTGCATACGCTCTTCAGTGATGGTCATGGCGGTGATGCCCAGATCATACTTGGAGCCAATGGAAGGAATGATGGTGTCGAACATGGAAGACACGATGTTTGGCTTCAAACCAAGCGTCTTGGCGATGGCCTTGGTCATGTCGATATCATAGCCGACCGGAGTCTTGCCGTCTTCGGCATAGAATTCAGCCGGAGCGTACGAAAGCTCCATACCGGCGGAAAGCTCGCCGTCCTTCACCAGATCGCCGGACGGAACCAGCTTGGCCAGCTCGTCATCTTTTTTAATGGTGCTGACATCGTAACCGGTGGTAGTGTTCGACGAATCCGACGAATCGCCGGAATTGGACGCATCGGAGGTGCCGCAAGCGGCAGTGGGAAACAACATCGCCGCACTCAGCGCAAGCGCCACAACGGACTTGATCTTCAAAGACATGGTACGCATATCCTTCTTCTTATCTCTTCATTGCCATACCGAAAATCTCAACGCCATTCGGTTGCAGAGAACCTCAGTATCTCAAATAGGCACGATAAGAGCGCAATGCTACATGTACGTTACATTGCGCAAACCTTACGTATCAGCCAAGAATCGCGCAATGTAGCTCCGTCGAATCACGGAAGATCCATATACGAAAACGGAAGACACGCGGATTTGACCCGCATGCCTTCCGTCATATCGGCTTAACAGTATCGCCGTGTGCGATGCCCGCCTTACGTTTGATCGTTCAGCCGAGGTCAGTCGGATTGATTTCGGCTTTGTCGATCGCTCCGTTCTCCACGCCCCAATGCTTGAGGATCTTCATATACGTGCCATCATCCATGAGCTTCTGCAGTGCGGCCTGCACCGCCTTCGCGATATCAACATCGAAGCCGACCGGGGTCTTGCCATCCTCCGCAAGGAATTCGGCGGGAGCGTACGACGTGTCCATGCCGACGGTGAGCTTGCCGTCCTTGGTGACTGATTCCGGCAGCATCGCGGCTATATCGTCATCCTTCGTCACGCCGGAAACGTCATAGCCGGTGGTGTTCGACGACGACTCAGAATCACTGGAAGCCGCGGAATCGGACTTTTCCGATGTGCCGCACGCACCCAACGAAACGATCATGGCGGCGCTTAGTGCAAAAACAGCGAGTTTCCTCAGATTATTGAAAGCCATCGCGGATCCTCTCTTCATTCCCAACCGTATGAATACGGCCGAACCGAAGTCCTGCAGGCACCATAGAAAACGATTGCTACGGCCACGTTAATAGTACGCAAACTCTATTCGATATGCCGTTTTTCCTTACGAAAAAGCGGGTTTTGCCATATCACAATATGATCAAAACCCGCTTTGTTCCCAGCACGTCGCCAGTCATGCGATCATTGAACCGTCTGATCCGTGGACGGTTCAATCATGGAATTATTCGGCGCCCGGCGTATTGATTTCCGACGTTTCGATGGCACCGTCCTCGACACCCCAATACTTAAGGATCTTCAGATACGTACCGTCGTCGATGAGCTTCTGCACGGCCTTCTGTACGGCCTCATCCATCTGGCTGTCGCCTTTTTTGATGACGATGCCTTCCGGAGCGACGCCTTCGACCTTGCCCAGCATTTCCAGCTGTCCATCGGTTTGCGCGATGGCATAGCCCGCAACCGGCGAATCGGCATAGAACACGTCGGCCTTGCCGGTGACAACGTTCGTGGTCACATCGGTCTGCAGCTTGCTGGAGATCACTTCAAGCTTATCCTTGCCGTCGGCCTCGCATTGCTTGGCTATCTTGTTCGCTTCGGTCTCCTGCATGGTGGCGGTCTGCACGGCCACCTTCTTGCCGCACAGATCGGACGTGTCGATCTTGTTCGGATTGCCCTTCTTCACGGCCCATGCCGATCCGGCATCAAAATGGCTTACGAAATCAACCGCTTCCAAACGTTCCTTGGTCACGGTGAACGACGAAATGCCGATATCGTACTTGGATCCGACCGATGGAATGATCGAATCGAAATTCGCGGTTTCCGGATCCGCTTCAAGGCCGAACACCTGCGCCAAAGCCTTGGCGATATCGACATCGAAGCCGACCGGGGTCTTGCCGTCCTCCGCAAGGAATTCGGCGGGAGCGTACGACGTGTCCATGCCGATGGTGAGCTTGCCGTCCTTCGTCACATAATCGGGCAACAGTTTGGCGATGTCATCGTCTTTCTGCACCGACGAAACGTCATAACCCGTCAGTTCGCTCGATTTCGAACCGCTATCGGACGAAGCCGCATCGTCGCTTCCATCACTGGTGCCGCATGCCGCTCCAGCAAACAGCATCGCAACGCTCAGCGCACACGCGGCAACCGTCTTCAGACTTTTCTTCGCTTCCATATCCTTCTCCTATGTCTCGCTCGGTCTATTCGACCGAATCTGAACCATACACTAGAGAGGGCAAGCTACAAAAAGATTACGGCCACCGCTGTATATCAGTATGTGAAACCGGAAATTTTCCGGTTACCACTTATCGCACCTGCTTGTTGGCATATCGCATGGCACGCAAGGCCTCACGCTTGTCTTGCTCCTCGCGCAATGCCTGACGCTTGTCGAATTCCTTCTTGCCTCGTGCCAATGCGATTTCCGCCTTGACTCGACCGTCTTTGAAATACAGGCTCAGCGGAATGATGGTGAAACCCTTGGCTTGGCTTTGACGAGCCAGCTTGTCGATCTGCGCCGCGTGAAGCAACAGCTTACGCTTGCGCTTAGGGGCATGATTGTTCCACGTTCCGTTGAGATATTCGGGAATATTGGCTCCCTCAAGCCACATTTCACCGCGACGGTCGATGGTAATGAACGATTCGGCCAGCGATGCGCGGCCTTCTCGAAGCGACTTCACCTCAGTGCCGGTCAACACCAGACCGGCTTCATACTTGTCTTCAATGGCATAGTCGTGGCGTGCCTTCTTGTTTTGCGCAATCGGCTTCACGCCTTGCTCCTTGGCCATGTCGGACCTCCTTTCGGTTCTTCAAAGAAGTGTTCTGCAACGCAACAATCGACAATATCGCGGGAGCGCGCCGCCCAACGATTCAGGCGGCGCGCTCCCGCGACACAACGCTCAAGGAAAGCTCAAACGCTCCTTGATGAATCAGTGCACATACCAGAACTGGGACGCGTTGTACAGTGTGCGGTACGACACCACATATGGGCCACCAGCCGCGTTCATTTCGGAAATGGTGATGGTGTTGCCATTCACCGCTTCCACCACACCCACATGACCGTAGAAGCCATCGGCACCAGCCTGACCGGGCAGGAAGGAGATTGCCGCACCGACCTGCGGGCTATGATCCACGCGAAGACCATACGACGGTGCGGTAGCGTACCACTGGCCACCGTTACCCAAGTACGAGGGGGTTCCGATACCCATCTGTCTACGACGTTCGTACGCCCACCACGTGCACTGGCCGGCCACGTAGCCATTGCCGTAATCGCCATTGGAGGTTCCCTGACCGGAATTGTTATTGGTACTCGGCGCGGGAGCAGGCGTAGGAGTAGGCGTAGGCGTGGGCGTGGGAGCAGGCGTCACATTGTTGCCGCCACTATTGGTATTGTTGTTGCCTGGCCGGGTCTGCCCTTGATTGCCACCATTGTTTTGATTAGCTGCTGCGGCCTGCTCGGCTGCATACTGGCGGTTGAAGGAATCGACCTGTGACTGCAACATAACCGTTTGCGCCGCCTGTTTGGCCACGCTGCCATTCAGCTGCGACTGTTGGCTCTCCAATTCGGCACGGCGGGTTTCGCCTTCTGCACGCAACTGGTCAAGCGAGTCGCGCTGGGTCTGTGCGGAAGCAGCAGCCTGCTGTGCGGAAGCGGCTTTTTCGTCAGCTGCGGTTTTCAGATTGGCGATCTGCTTCTCGATTGCAGAAAGACGCTCGCTACGATTCATCGACGTATTCAACGTATTCGCCGCATCACTTGCCGCATTGGCTTCGGTACGGCTCAACGCATCACGAGACTGCATGGAATTAATGAATTCCTGAGTGCTCGTGGAACCTGTCACCACGCTCATCACAGTGGATGCATCGGAACCATGCAGGTCTTCACGAGCCATCTGTGCCACGGCCGCATGCGCGTCATCATAATCCTTGCCGGTCTGTTCGATCTGCGCTTCGAGGTTTTCCTTATCTTTTTGCGCGGCCTCCAAACGGGAAGCCGCAGCATCAGCTTCACTCTGTGCCGAAGCGGCAGTAGCATTTGCCTCATCGACTGCAGCTTGAGCTGCAGGAATTTTCGTATTTGTCAATTCATCCAGCTCGACGATCTTGTCGGCCAAATCAGACTTCACACCGGAAAGCTGTGAACGCAACTGGGCTTCACGCTGAGAGCTGGCAGCCTTCTTATTCTGGGCATTCACCAGATTGCTGTATGTATTGGCTTGCGCCTGCGGAACCGCAGACGAGAACGGGGCAATCGCCATCGTGGCGCACAAAGCCCCCGTTGCAAACACCGCGACGGCCGGTTTTAGAGCTTTCTTGCTTGTCATTCGGTCACTTGCCTCCCATCATTGGTTCCATACCATAGCATCCCATGCTTAAAACGCGACACAGATAAACGTATCCAATCCGTACAAAACGGAATGTTCTCAGGCTTTCAAATATCTATGCAACGACACTGTGGATGCAATCACCGACAACAGCACCGCTCCTGCAACCAAAATCGGCGAAATCCACAATACCGTCATCTGATTCACATATGGAATCCATTTCACGGAGGCTGCAAGCCAATCAGTGATAAATACCTTCACCAATGCCGATAAAGTGACGCAGGAAAGCAAGGAGCCGACCATTGATGCGATCGCCCCTTCAAGAATGAATGGCAGCCGAATGGTCCAATTCGAAGCACCCACCAAACGCATGATCTCCGTTTCGGTTCGACGTGACGCAGCAGACATGCGAATTGTGGTACCGGTCAGCATAATGGCGACGACCACCATCACCGCGGCCAATGCGGCGGTTGCAATGGTCGCACGATTCAGCACTGCGAACACCGGCTCAAAAATCTGCCGTTGATCACTGACAGTATCGACGCCCTCCTTGCCAGAAAGCACTTCGGAAACGACTTGATATTTCTCAGGATTCTTCAGTTTCAGCCACAATGAATCCTGCATATCGTCGGCAGTGAGCGTACGCCCCTGATATTCACCGTTCGGATATTGTTTGAGGAAAGTGTCGTTGTAGAAATCTTCCTTGCTTACAAAAGTGATTTGCGATACATCATCGGCAAGCTCGTTGCGAATGGTTTTCTGCAAGTCATTGATCTGAGTCTGCGTTGCCGCGGTTCCCGCGGTGCAGTTCACGGATTGGCTGGTGCCATCGGGACACATCCACACCACCACTTCAACCTTGGAATACCAATCGCCTTTGGCTTTGGTGATCTGCGCCTGAGTGAGCACCGATGCGCCGATAAACAGAAACGAGATGAATGTAACGAGCATCACTGAAAGCAACATGGGCACGTTGCGCTTGAGGCTGCTCCAGGTTTCGGAAAGAATGAAACGCAAACGCATCAGTCGTTCTCCTTGCTTTCGGACGTTTCATGCTGTTCATCGGATTGTTCGACGGATTTCGCCTCGCCACCGGCAGTCGCGGCGGGCGCTGCCGGAGGAGCCGGAGGCGCGGGCGGAGCGGGAGGCATCGGCGCTGCCGGAGGAGCGGGAACCGTTGGCTCCGCGGATTGCTCGTTTTCAGCCGCTTTGCTTGATTCCATGCCTGTATCAGGCGAAGAGCCAGTCGCGTCGGCATTGGCTTCGGTCTGCGAACGTGCAGCCGAATCGGCATGCTCCTGTTCGGCAAGATCCTCAAGTTTCAGTCCCTTGCCCCAGGTCAGCGTAGTCTCCACCGGAGCGAACGCCTCGCCATAACGACCGGTGCGACCGGAATGCACGGAATTGGCGAGACGCGCGATGCCCGCATCACCATTGCCGCTGTGGATGGCCGCAGCTACGGCATCAACCGCGTTCGCCGCGGTTTCGGCTCGCGTCGCGCCTTCCACGTCCACCGCCTCATCGGAAAAATCAGACATTTCAAGCGCGCCCGGCGCACGATATTTCGAGTCGACGTCGCCGCCGTTCAACGCCTGATGCGATTTGGATTCGACTTCGGCATCCGGGAAGTACAGTGCGGAATCGTAGGATCCCTGCTGCTCGTCACGCACGATTTTGCCGGTATGCAGTTCGACCACACGCTTGCGCATGGAGTTGACGATTTCCTCGTTATGCGTTGCCATGACGATGGTGGTGCCAGTGCGGTTGATGGCGTCCAGCACTTCCATAATGCCCAGCGATGTGGTCGGATCGAGATTTCCAGTAGGCTCGTCGGCCAGCAGAATCTGCGGATGGTTCACATACGCTCGTGCAATGGCCACACGCTGTGCCTCACCGCCGGAAAGCTCGTGCGGATAGTTGTTTTCCTTACCGGTGAGACCGACAGTCTGTAGCACTTTCGGCACTAACGATTTGACGGTGGAACGGCTTGTGCCAATCACTTCAAGCGCGAACGCCACATTCTCCCATACCGTTTTGTTGTTGAGGAGTTTGTAATCCTGGAAGATAAAACCGATGGAACGACGGTAATGCGGCACCTGCCTTGACGACAGGCGCCTCAAATCATTACCTGCGACGCGAATCTCGCCATCCGTGACCTCCTCCTCGCGCAGCAACAGGCTCAGCAATGTGGTTTTGCCGGAACCTGAAGCGCCCACGAGGAACACGAAATCCCCTCGATCAATGTCGAGATTGATGTCATCCAAGGCAGGCCTGGTGCCTTTCGGATACACCTTGCTCACATGTTCAAGCGAAATCAGCGCCATCGTCGTACCCCTCCACTATGTGCTGTTCTGATTACGGTAATCGTGGTTTTTAGGCGTCCGCCTCTTCGGCCGCCGCGCGACGCTGCTCATGACGCCAACGGATGCCGGCCTCAATGAACGCGTCGATATCGCCGTCGAACACGGCCTGGGTCTGCGAAGTCTCATAGCCGGTGCGCAGATCCTTGACCATCTGGTACGGATGCAGCACGTAGGAACGCATCTGGTCACCCCAGCTGGCCTTGATATCGCCGGCGAGCTCCTTCTTCTTCTTGGCTTCCTCTTCGTGGCGCAGCACCAACAGTCGGGACTGCAGCACGGCCATGGCAGCGGCACGGTTCTGGATCTGCGAGCGCTCGTCCTGCATGGTCACCACGATGCCGGTCGGAATGTGGGTGATACGCACCGCGGAATACGTGGTGTTCACGCCCTGACCGCCAGGGCCGGAGGAGCAGTAGGTGTCAACGCGGATTTCGGAATCGGGCACGTCGATGTGATCGGTCGCCTCAACGAGCGGCACCACTTCCACTGCCGCGAAGCTGGTTTGGCGACGGCCTTGGTTGTCGAACGGGGAGATACGCACCAAACGGTGGGTGCCGCCTTCCACGCTCATGCGACCATACGCATAAGGGGCATCCACCTGGAAGGTGGCGGACTTGATGCCCGCCTCTTCGGCGTAGGAGGTGTCCATGACCTTGGCCTTATACCCATTGCGCTCCGCCCAACGCAGGTACATGCGCAGCAGCATCTGAGCGAAGTCGGCGGCATCCACGCCGCCCGCGCCGGAGCGGATGGTCACCACTGCGGAACGTTCGTCATATTCGCCGTCGAGCAGGGTCTGGATTTCCATGTCGGCCAGATCGTTCTGAATGCTTTCGACTTCGGACTGCGCTTCCGCCAACGTGTCGGCGTCTTCTTCCTCCTGACCCAATTCCACCAACGTTTCGACGTCGTCGATGCGCTGGCTTGCGGAAGCGAGACGCTTCAGCTGGGACTGCACTGCCGACAGTTTGCTGGTCACTTTCTGCGCGTTTTCGGGATTGTCCCACAATCCCGGTTCGGCCGCCTGAACTTCAAGATCTTTGGCCTGCGCGGTCAGTCGGTCGACGTCAAGCGCCTTGGAAATCGACTCGTATTTGGCGCGCGCCTCGCCGATTGCCTGGGAAAAATCAAATTCTGCCATCGTTTACACCATACATTTCTTTATGCGTTCTTTATATTCTGTCATGGAGCCTCATACGGCTTTCGCACAATCCTCAACTTCTTCCACGTACCCACATACTCGTTCCCATCCTGCCGAGCCGCGAACCAGTCTCGTTACGTATGGGATTGCAGGTCCGGGGAGGATCATACCGGACCAAAGGCGTCAAAGACCTGCGTAGATAGCAGGAATAACCAGACTCAGCAGCATCGCCGCAGCGATGACGATGCACACCGCCCGCACCATGGTGCGGCGACGGCGTTCTCGCTGCTCGCGTTCGCTTCTGTAGTCACTCATGGGGTACTAGTATAGGCAAGGCCTTCTACTTATTATCTTTCGGCGATCTCACCATATTTTGCCGCATCGCAATCCTGCCATATCATATTCGCGAAACCTGTGTACGCATTACGCGACATTGATTGCATGTCATTTATGATACGGTTCGCCGGCATTGATTTTGTATGCACGATACAGCTGTTCAAGCAAAATAACGCGCATTAATTGATGGGGAAAAGTCATTTTGGAAAAACTCAGCAGGTAGTCGGCCCGTTTCACAATCGTTGGGTCAAGTCCGAGCGATCCGCCGATGATGAGTTGGATATGGCTGGTGCCATGCACTCCAAGACCGTCGATTTTCTGTGCAAGTTCTTCACTGGTCAGCTGCTGGCCTTCGATGGCGAGCGCGATGACGAACGCATCGTCGCGAATATGCTTGGCGATGCGTTCGCCTTCCTTGGCTTTGATTTGCCGTTCCACTCCCTCACTGGCATGCTCGGGTGTTTTCTCGTCGGCCACTTCGACGATGTCAAGCTTGCAGTATCGGCTGAGTCGTTTCGAATATTCGGCGATGGCGTCGCGCAGATATTGTTCCTTGACTTTGCCGACGGTAATGAGGGAGATTTTCATATTTGATATTTAGTTCTTGTGCAGTTTTTCGTTCAATTCGATGCCGGTCTTGCGATAGCGCGCTTCGATACGGCCGGACACGGAATTACGGATGAACAGGATGTTGTCTTTGCCGGAAAGATCGGCGCCCTTGACGGTTTCGAGCGGTTCGCCCGCCGCGACCTTGGCCTTGTCGTAGATGGTCACCTTGGTGCCGGCGGTCACATACAGACCGGCTTCAACCACGCAGTTGTCGCCGAGGGAGATGCCGATGCCCGCGTTCGCGCCAAGCAGGGAGTGCTCGCCGATGGAGTTCTTAAGCTTGCCGCCACCGGACAGGGTGCCCATGATGGATGCGCCGCCGCCGATATCGGAACCGTTGCCGACCACAACACCCTGGGAAACACGGCCTTCCACCATGGAAACGCCGAGCGTGCCGGCGTTGAAGTTCACGAAGCCGGCATGCATGACGGTGGTGCCTTCGGAAAGGTGGGCACCCAAACGCACGCGGTCGGCGTCGCCGATACGCACGCCGGTCGGCACCACATAGTCGACCATGCGCGGGAACTTGTCGATCGACAGCACGTTCACGTCAACCTTCGGCAGTCCCGGAACGCACTGGTTGGCCGCGGCCATCACGTCAAGCTTGCGCAGCGCGAAATCCTCGACCGCGAACGGGCCATAATTGGTCCATACCACATTGTTGAGGGCTGCGAAAATGCCGTCCAGATTCAGGGTGTTCGGCTTGGCGAGACGCATGCTCAGCAGATGCAGACGCAGGTATGCGTCGGCTGCGTCTTCGATCGGTTCGTCAAGCTTCGACACCGTGAACACCGGAATGCGGCGCACGCCACGCGCATCGACGCCCTCATGGGCGAGATTGCCAAAATTATGGTTCGGGCGTGCCACCTCCTCCGGAGCCTCGCCAAGCTTCAGTTCCGGGTACCATACGTCCAAAGTGTTGCCGGCCGCATCCACGCTGGACAGACCCCAACCCCACGCAGTGCGCTGATCGGTCATTCTTCGCTCCTTCACAACAGTGATTGCATTACTTGCATGTTTCCGTGCAATACTTTAGCCGCAGGGCTTGGCGAACAGCATCACAAGTCCATGAAACAGCGAAAAAGCAACTATCGACGGTCGATCGGAGTGTAATCACGTTCGGTATAACCGGTGTACACCTGACGCGGACGACCGATCTTGGTGTTCGGATCGGCAAGCATCTCACGATACTGCGCGATCCAACCGGGAATACGCCCCAATGCAAACAATGTGGTGAACATGGACGGATCGAACCCGATTGCGCGGTAGATCAATCCTGTGTAGAAGTCGACATTCGGATACAGGTGACGCGACACGAAATACTCGTCGTTCAGCGCGATTTTCTCCAATTCCGTGGCGACGTCGAACAGCGCACGCTCGTCGGCAGGCAATTTCAACGTGTCCGCGCGTTCCATGATCTTCTGCAGATACTTCTTGGCGATCGCGGCACGCGGATCGTACGACTTGTACACGCGGTGGCCGAGTCCGGAAATACGCTGACCGCTGGTTTTGGCGTCTTCCACGAATTCCTTGACGGTTTTGCCTGAATCGCGAATGGCTTTGAGCTGACGGAGCACCGCTTCATTCGCGCCACCATGCAATGGGCCCGACAGCGCGTTGATGCCCGCCGCAACCGCGGAATACAGGTTGGCGTGGGCGGAACCGGCGATACGTACCACGGAAGTGGAGCAGTTCTGCTCATGATCGGCATGAATGATCAGCAGGCGTCCGAGCGCGTGCACGTACAGCGGGTCGGAATCGAACGGCTCGTACGGCACCGCAAAGCACATGCGCAGGAAATCGTCGACATAGCCGCGCGAATAATCCGGATACAGCATCGGCTCATCGCGGCGACGGCGGAAAATGTAGCTGACGATGGTTCGTGCCTTTGCCATAATGATGGTCGCAGCCTCGTCAAGCTGGTCGGAATCATTGATATCAGTAGTGTCCGGATAGAAGGTGGCGAGCGCGTTGACCGCGGATGCCATCACGCTCATCGGATGCGCGGTGCGTGGGAAAGAACCCATGAAGGTACGGAAATCCTCACCCACCATCGTGCGATGGTTGATGTCGGAAATGAACCGGTCGTACTGCTCCTGATTCGGCAGTTCGCCATGACGCAGCAACCAGGCGACCTCAAGGAAATCGGATTGCTCACACAACTGCTCGATCGGGTATCCGCGGTAGCGCAGGATCGAGTTCTTGCCGTCGATGTACGTGATTTTCGATTCGCATTGCGCAGTCGTCAGGAAACCAGGGTCGAGTGTGACCCAGCCGTCGTTGCGCAGCGTGGACACCACGATGCCGTCCGCACCCGCCGTGGCTTCGACCACCGGCAGGGTGAAGTCTTTGGATTCCACACTCAGATTGGCTGTGGCCATACTTGCACGCTCCTTAACCGTTCGGAAGTATCGAACACTATATGGCATGCGCGTTTCCAAGCATGGTTTCGTCTCAAAATCAATCGATTGACATCCGATACTTCATTCCTGCAAGGCAAATAATTCGACTATTTCCGCGCGAAATTACGCATATAAAAGGCCGATGCCCGAATAATCGTGGGCATCGGCCTTCTTTTCGTACGCTTCGCTCCGTCGTATTGGAGCTTTGCCGCGTTTTACGCTACCGTCTGATCACTTGTCGCGAACGGTGAGGATCACCGGACCGTTGTCGGTGATGGCGATGGTGTGTTCGCTATGCGCGCCACGGGAACCGTCGGAGCTCTTCAGCGTCCAACCATCTTTCGGATCCTGGTAGATTTCGTCGGTGGTCTTGAGGAACCACGGTTCGATGGCGATGACCAGGCCCGGACGCAGCTTGTAGCCGTGGTGCGCGCGGCCATCGTTCGGCACATGCGGATCGCCGTGCATAATACGGCCGACGCCATGGCCGCCGAATTCAAGATTGATCGGATAGCCGTATTCGCGGGCCACATCGCCGACTGCCGCGGAAACATCACCCAAACGGTTGCCCGGCTGCGCAGCGGCAATACCGGCCGCGAGCGCCTCTTCGGTGCACTTGATCAGGCGCAGATCCTCAGGATCCTTATGCTCGCCGACCACGAAGCTGATGGCGGAATCGGCAACCCAGCCATCGACGTTGATCGCCAGATCGAGGCTGACCAAATCGCCGTCCTTCAGGTTGTAATCGAACGGAACGCCGTGCAGTACGGCATCGTTCACGGAAACGCAAATATAGTGCGCGAACGGGCCGGTACCGAAATCCGGAGCATAGTCGACATAGCAGGATTCGGCACCCTTGCGATCGACGATGCGCTTGTGCACGAATTCATCGATTTCCAGCAGATTGGTACCAACTTTGGTAAATTCCTTGAGATCGCGCAGAATGCCGCCGACAAAACGGCCGGCAGGCTTCATCTCTTCGATCTCTTTCGGTGTTTTCAGTTCAATCATGCCTCTAACCCTACTTCGTACGCCCTACAGTGCTCGGCTCTCCCTGGCTTTTCTTACGATTATGCAAATCTCACCTTATGCATGCCGTTGCGGAATGATGATTATTCGTTTCAGATACACTGTTTTGTCACCAAAGATGGATAGTGTGAAGCCATGAGTACCACTTTGAATTCGGGTATCGATCCGGCATCGTTCTCCGCCGTGACCGGCCCTGCGCAAGATCTGTTCCGCTATGTCAACGGCCCATGGATCGACATGTATCGTCTTCCTGATGATCGTTCCCGTTATGGTTCGTTCGATAAGCTCGCTGAAGATGCCGAAAACCAGATTCGTGAGATTCTCGAAGACGACGACTGCCCTGCCGAGAAGTCCCACGCCCTGTATGCGAGTTTCCTTGACGTCGACGCCATCAACGCTTCCGGACTCGCGGCCATTGAAGACCAGTTGAAGGCTATTGACGTCGCTGCCGACAAGGCTGAACTCACCCGCTCTTTGGGCGCGATGAACCCGGCTGGCGGCCCTGACCTGATCGGCATTGCCGTGTATGGCGATCCGGGCGCTCCCGAAACCAACATCATCCATATTGAACAGTCTGGCTTGGGACTGCCCGATGAGGCGTATTACCGTGAAGACCATTATGCGCCGATTCGTGAAGCATACGTCGATATGGTGGCCAAGCAGTTGAAGAACGCGAAGCTCGCCGCCGATGACGAGCAGGCCGAAGCTCAAGCCCAGCGTTTCCTCGACGTGGAGACACGTATCGCCGCGAACCATTGGGACAATGTGGCAACCCGTGATTCGGTGAAGACCTATAATCCCACCGATTATGCGGAATTGAGCGGAATGCTCGCCGATTATGATCTCGACACATGGATCGAATCCTGGCAGTCCGCATATGATCAGACTTCCGCCGCTCAGGTGCAGCCGCTTGATTTCCGAGGCATTTTCAACCATGTGGTGGTGCATGAGCCCAGCTTCCTCACCGGTCTTAACGCATTCTGGAAGGCCGCGGATCTCGACGATCTCAAGCTGTGGGCACGCGTGCATGTGATCATCGGCTCCACCTTGGAGTTGCCGCACGAATTCGATGAGACGAATTTCGAGTTCTATGGCAAGACGTTGTCTGGTCAGAAGCAGCAGCGCGTGCGTTGGAAGCGCGGTGTTTCGCTGGTCAACGGCATTTGCGGCGAGGATGTGGGCCGCGAATATGTGAAGAGGCACTTCCCCGAGTCGTCGAAGCAGCGTATGGAACAGCTGGTCGGCAATCTGATCGACGCCTACCGCGTGTCCATTTCCAACTCCGCCTGGCTTGGCGAAGAAACCAAGCAGAAGGCGTTGGAGAAGCTCTCCAAGTTCGTGCCGAAGATCGGCTATACGAACCATTGGCGTGACTATTCCGCGCTTGACGTACATGAGAATGCCGGTTTTGCCGAGAACATGCGTGCCGCCAACTTGTATGAGACCGGCTATCAGCTGGCCAAAGTCGGCAAGAGCGTCGACAAGGACGAATGGCTGATGAATCCGCAGACGGTGAACGCCTATTATGAGCCGACCATGAACGTGATCGTGTTCCCGGCCGCCATTCTGCAGCCGCCGTTCTTCGATCCGAACGCCGAAGACGCCGCGAACTATGGCGGTATCGGAGCGGTGATCGGCCATGAGATCGGCCACGGCTTCGACGATCAGGGTGCCCAGTACGACGGCGACGGCAAGCTCAACGACTGGTGGACCGAAGAAGACAAGGCCAATTTCGAGCAGCTCACGCAGAAACTCATCGACCAGTACAACGCGTTCGTGCCAACGCAGCTTGCCGAAAAATACGCCGACGATCCAGCTCAGGCTCCACATGTGAACGGCGCTTTGACCATCGGCGAGAACATCGGCGACCTGAGTGGCGTGAACATTGCGCTCAAAGCATATGCGTTCGCTCTTGACGAGGCGGCAGGCCGTGAGAAGAACGGTTCCACGGAGTCCATTGAAGCTTCGCTGTCTGAAGCGCCGGAAATCGATGGTTTCACCGGTTTGCAGCGTTTCTTCCTCAGCTACGCGTCCATCTGGCGCACCAAGAATCGTGACGAGCTGGCGGAGCAGTATCTGCAGATCGACCCGCACTCCCCCGCCGAATGCCGCACGAACGGCATCGCACGCAACGTGGATCTGTTCTACAAGGCGTTCGACGTGAAGCCGGAGGACGGCATGTGGCTCGATCCCGATCAGCGCGTGCGCATCTGGTAACAAACCACATCATCGGCTGGCAATCGGAGCCAAGCATGCAAGGCATCGGTGCCGCCTAATATATGTCGCCGTCGAATTCCCCGGTATCTCCCGAGAATTCGGCGGCTTCGTCATCTTCGGGAACCACGATTTCGACCGGCGCCACACTGCCCTGCCTGACGAACGGATCGGCTCCCACACGCGGTTCCGTTCCTTTCGCTTCCGGCTGGTGCTGGTCGTTCGGCTTGACGAACTTACGCAACGTGGTGACTCCCCGGTTAAGGTCGTGCCCTGCGGCGCTGGCTTCCAGCACTATGCGTGACTGCGGTTTGCCGTTCTGATCGGCCCACGTTTCCGTGGCGAGCGCGCCCATCACGATAACCGGCTCGCCTTTCTTCAGAGATTGGCAGATGTTCTCGGATAGGTTCCGGTACGCTTTCACCGTGATCCATGTGGTGGGAAGATCCTTCCATTGCTGTGTGCGATTGTCGAAATACCGTCTGGTGCTCGCCATTCTGAACGAACTGGCATGGGGCATGCCATCCTTGTTGAATTGCGTGGGATTGGCGCCCACATATCCGGTGATGGTGATGAGAGCTTGCTGTTGTGCCATGATCGGCCCTTTCTGTCGCATTGGTAATAAAGGGGCCGCGGAAAGCACCGATGAAGGTGCGAAAGCAACGCGCAGTCGGAGAAATGGGTTGCGAGAGAGGGGTTCTGCACGCCTTTCCGCTTCCTTGCGTTTCCGCGGTACCATCACTATCGCCGAATCGGCTTTGCTTGCACAAGCTCGACTGACGAATGTGGATAGAGGACGTCATTTCGGGCGAGTCGTGGATAGTAGGTGGATATCTTTTCACTTATCCACAGCAATGCACCGTCGATAGGTGTGTAGGATTTCGTCTGATTTCCCAATGAATATTTTCTGCAATTCTTCGATCACTTTTTTTTTAAAAAAAAACGGAAGACTATGGTGCATCCATAATCTTCCGTGTAATCCTTGGAATAATCGAAATGGTTTACGATTCTTACTTCAGCAGCGCGGCGACACGATCGGCGATCACCCGGGCTGCGTCGGCGACAGGCACGGCTTCGGCGTTCTCGCCATTGCGGTCACGCACTTCAATGGTGCCATTGTTGACAGTGTCGCGGCCTGCGACGGCGATCAGCGGCACGCCGATAAGCTCGGCATCCTTGAACTTGACGCCCGGGGAAACCTTCTTACGGTCATCGAAGATCACTTCGATGCCCTTGGCTTCCAGATCGGCGATCAGTTGCTCGGCGGCTTCGAATGCAGCCGCATCCTTGCCGGTGGCCACCACATGCACCTGGGCGGGAGCGATGATGGCCGGCCATGCCAAGCCCTTCTCGTCATGGTGGGTTTCAGCGATACAAGCCATCACACGAGACACGCCAATGCCGTAGGAGCCCATCCACACCGGCACGGTCTTGCCGTTCTGGTCGAGCACCTTCAGGCCGAGCGCGTTGGAATACTTCAAACCGAGCTGGAACACCTGGCCGATTTCCACACCGCGTTCGAAGCTCAGCGGGCCGGAACCGTCCGGGCTCATGTCTCCGTGGCGAACCTGCACGGCTTCCACCACGCCGTCGGCTTCGAAGTCACGACCGTACACGAGATCGTAGTAGTCGACTCCGGCTTCATCGGCACCGGTGAACCATGCGGAACCGCGGGCGATATGCGCGTCAATGAGGTAACGCAACGCTTCGCCGGTTTCGTTGGCGTTTTCAGCCTTTTCACCGCCGCGAGCCTGCGGGCCAAACGCCATCGGGCCAATATAGCCCTTGACGAGTTCCGGATGCTTCTTCAGATCCTCGTCGGTGGCCTCTTCGATTTCAGCCGGAGTGAACTGCGCTTCAAGACGCTTCATGTCAACGGTACGATCGCCAGGCACGCCGACGACCACCAGTTCGCGCCACGGCTCGTCATGCTCGTCATCCTGCGGATGCATCACGGCGATCACCACGTTCTTCAGAATGTCGGAGGCCTCCCACGCGCGGCCATCGGAACGCGGATGGTTGGCATTGGCAAATTCAACCATCTGATCGATGGTTTCAGCATTCGGCGTCGGACGCTTTTCAGCGGCCGGAGTGTTGCTGAAGTCGATGGCTTCCGGTTCCGGAGTGGTCAGCGCCTCAACATTCCAAGCCTTGCCGCTCGGCGACTGTGCGAAGGTATCTTCACCGATTTCCATCGGGGCAAGGAACTCTTCGGATTCGAAACCGCCCATCGGACCTGCCATGGCGTGCACCGGCACATACTTCAAATCGAGACGGTTGAAAATACGCTCGTAGGCGCCACGCTCGTCCATATACGCCTTGACAAGGCCTTCCTTGTCAAGCGTGAAGGAGTAGGCATCCTTCATGATGAATTCACGGCCACGAATCAGGCCTGCACGCGGACGGAATTCGTCACGATACTTGGTCTGAATCTGGTAGAGGGTAACCGGCAGATCCTTGTAGGAGGAGTACAGGTCCTTGACCAGCAGGGTGAACATTTCCTCATGGGTCGGCGCCAGCAGGTAGTCGGCCTCATGGCGATCCTTCAAACGGAAGATGTTGTCGCCATACTCTTCCCAACGATGGGTGGCCTCATACGGCTCACGCGGCAGCAGACCGGAGAAGTGAACTTCCTGAGCGTCGATCGAAGCCATTTCCTCACGGATGATGTTTTCGATCTTGTTCAGAACATTCAGGCCCAGCGGCAGCCAGGTCCAAATACCCGGAGCGGCCTTGCGCAGGTAGCAGGCGCGCTGCAGAAGCTTATCCGATACGACATCGGCATCGGCGGGATCCTCACGCAGAGTGCGCAGGAACATGGTGGACATACGAAGTGCTTTAGTCATATGCCCAAAACTACTCAGGCAAGGGGACGTAAGCCCAATCCAACCACCCGTTCACCGACGTATGGCAACGCACGGACGGAACACAACAGTCATATCCGTCGAATCCCAAAAATCATCATACATGTCAAACAAGGCAATCGCCATACTAGAACAGCGCGTCCTGCGCGAACTCGTCACCGTCGGGAACGGCAATGTTCTGCCGGAACGCGGCGATGCCATCATGAGCCAACATATCGGATGCCTGCGCCGAGGCGAGACGCAACTCACCATCCAATCGCACCGCATCGGGCGAAACCAAGAACATGCGTTCGTTCACACCGTTCAAATACAGGCCTTGCAGGCCTTCCACACGAGACAGCGCCACATACCCCATGCCAGGCGCGAAAGTGCGCCGCAAATCCATCACCGCACGCTCGAGCGTCATACCTTGCGATTTGTGGATGGTGATCGCCCACGCACAGCGCAACGGCACTTGGTTGACGCTGGCGAGCACTGTGTCGCCGTCCATCATTTCCCAGCAATTCGGCTTCATGGTAACGATATTGCCGTTTTCAAATTCAACGATCGGCCATCCGCCCTTGTTTTCGGCGGCAAATCCGCGCACGGTACCCAATGATCCGTTCACGAATTGGTGGTCGGTGTCGTTGCGTACGGCCATCACCGCAGCCCCGGTTTTGAGCTGCAAACGTTCGGGGGCAAGCATGTTCTTCTTCAAACGTTCCACCAGATTGACTGGTCCTGCGGCTTCGGCGAAATATTCGTGCGGCTCCTCGTTGATTTCGAACAGGCGCATGTCGTTGAGCGTGTCCGCCTGCTTGTTGACGGGAAACAGATTGACGGCCTGTTGACCAGGTTCGGGGATTGTGCCCAGTCTGGTGAGGAGTACATTGCGATCGTCGTCGTTCACGCAACCGTTGCGAATATCGGTCAATACGGTGAGCAGACTGCCGTCATCCTGACGATGCTGTTCGGTCAGGTAACAGATTGCGGGATTCAATTCCCACCATACCAATGATTCGGTGACGAAACCATCTGGATTGAGTCCCGCTTTCGCATATCGTTCGCGGGAAGCCACGAATTCCGGGCTTGGTGTGACCAAATCGTGGTTGCGTCCACCCACACTCACTGGCGGAAGCTGGAAGAAATCGCCGGACAGCACCACTTGAAGCCCTCCGAACGGGCGTTGGTCACGTCGAATAATGCGGCACACCTGATCGACCATGTCGAACAGCCACGCATGCAACATGGAAACCTCATCGATGACGAGAATGTCAGCGCCCTGCAGCTTACGTTTGCGTCGGGTACGTATGGTTTTGATCAGATTGTCGGTGAGCGCGTTGGCAAGTCCGACACCGCTCCATGAATGAATGGTCTGCCCGTTGATATGCGTGGCCGCGATACCGGTGGACGCCGTCACCGACACCGCCGCACCTTCGGCACGGGCCTGACGCACGAACTCATTGAGCACGTAGGTCTTGCCAGCACCCGGCGCACCCGTCAGGAAGACGCTCGCGCCACTTTGCAGAATCGCCAATGCCTCAGCCTGCCGCATGCCGCACCGCCTTTCCTGTTCAATCGACCATCAATTTCGAAGAAACGGCTTCCTTACGCAATCAGTTTGTCGACAACCTGAAGCACCCCGTGATCGGCATTGGATGGAGCCACAAAATGCGCGGCTTGTTTCAACGCGGGGTGCGCATTGCCCATGGCGAACGACCACTGCCCTGCCGAAAGCATCTGCAAATCGTTGAGATAATCGCCAAATACCGCCGTTTGGGCCGCAGTGACGCCAAGCACGCGCTGCAACGCTTCGACGCCCTGTTTCTTATTGGTTGTAGCATTCATGATGTCGACCCACAGTTTGCCGGAAACCACCACCTGATAATCGTTCTTCAGTGGCGTCAGCTTTTCCGCGGCCATCGCTTCGGCATCGTCGAAATCGAGAATCGCCAGTTTGAGCATGGTGTCGCTTTCGCCGTTTGATGCGATCACATCTTCAAGCACGCTATGCAGATCGTCCACAATCTCCAGTGCCGCATAATATTTGCCGACTTCATCAAGGAACGGCTTGTCCGTGCGCTGCACGTATGCCGTGCGCAGGCCACAAAGCACCAATCCCATATCGTATTCGCCAGCCGCGGCAGAAGCGTTCACCGTGTCGATGGTCCAGCGGGTCACATCGGTATCGACGCCGTGCACTTCGGCGATATTACCGTCAATGGCCACGACATTGCCGTTTTCCGCGATATACGAAAGTTCGCCGCCGTCAAGCACCTGCGCCGCCTTATCGGCGAACATGGCACGCAAGGTAGCGTACTGGCGTCCGGATGCCGGCACGAATTCAACGCCTCGTGAGCGCAACCGGGCAAGCATCGGCCAGAAACCTTGCGGAATCTCGCTATGCTCATCAAGCAGGGTGCCGTCCATATCGGCAACCACCAAGCGAATGTCTTGCGGGATTTCGATGCTGGTCCAATCGGCTGCGCTCACTGGAGTCCTTTCCATGTTTTCGTTGGAATATCAGATTTTCCAACGATTGTGCGATATGCGGAATCAGTTGTTGTTCAGAATGCTGGTTGCCACGATCTGATCGGCGATCGCCTTGGCTTCGGCTGCGTTAGGACCGGGCGCCGCTGCCATGAACGCCTTACGGTAGTAGCGCAGTTCGTCCAGGGATTCGATGATGTCGGCGAGCGCGCGATGTCCGCCGTTCTTCGGCGGCCGGTTGTTGTATACGGCAGGATACCAGCGGCGGGCAAGCTCTTTGAACGTGCTCACGTCGATTACACGGTAGTGCAGGTGTTCCATGAGATTCGGCATATAACGGTCGAGGAATTTTTTGTCTGATCCGATGGAGTTGCCTGCGAGCAGCGGCTTGACGCCGTCCGGGGTGAAGCGGGCCACGTATTCGGTGACTTTCCGTTCGGCCTCTTCGACGCTCAGGCCGTTCTCCCATTCATTGATGAGTCCGGAACGGGTGTGCATGGCACGCACGAAATCGTTCATATTGGCAACGGCCGCATCAGACGGCTTGATCACGAAATCAATACCCTCGTCAAGCACGTTGAGGTCAAAATCCGTCGGTACCACGGAGATCTCGCACAGTTCATCGTGGAAAATATCCAAGCCGGTCATTTCGCAATCGATCCAAATCAGTCGCGAACCTTTCGCCGTATACGTTTCGCCGTCATGTGCGTCAACCATCTTGCCTCGTTTCCTTTGCGTGTGCGCGTGCCGCTTGGCACGCTTCAGCTGAACATTCGAAGATACCGCGAGGTAGGGAGATTGGAAGGCCCACGCACCGGGAAGTCACGTTTGTTTTTCGCGATTTGCTTCGTAATCAATACCGCTACTTGGCGATAGGGCGACGTTCGGTTATAAATATTCACGTTGCAGATATGAGTAAAGCCTCTTACTTTCGGTCTTTTCCGAGAAGTAAGAGGCTTTTACCGATTTTGATTACTGGAATTCAGCAATCACTGGCGGCCGGAGTAGTTCGGAGCTTCGGCGGTCATGACGATGTCGTGCGGATGGGATTCGCGCAAGCCAGCGTCGGTGATACGGATGAAACGGCCACGTTCCGGCATTTCGGCGATGTTGTGAGCGCCGATGTAGAACATGGACTGGTGCAGGCCACCGATCATCTGGTACAGCACTGCGTTCAGCGGTCCGCGGTACGGCACTTCGCCTTCAACGCCTTCCGGAACGACCTTGTCGTTAGAGGTGACGTCGGCCTGGAAGTAGCGATCCTTGGAGTAGGACTTCTTGCCGCGCGGAGCCATGGCGCCGAGGGAGCCCATGCCACGGTACAGCTTGTACTGCTTGCCGTGCAGCAGCACCTTCTCACCCGGAGCTTCCTCGCAGCCTGCGAGGGTGCCGCCGAGCATGACGGTGGAGGCACCGGCAACCAGAGCCTTGGCGATGTCGCCGGAGTAGTGAATGCCACCGTCGGCGATGCACGGCACGCCAGCGGCGCGGCAGGCCTGAGCGGCCTCGTACACTGCGGTGAGCTGCGGCACACCGACACCGGCCACCACGCGGGTGGTGCAGATGGAGCCTGGGCCCACGCCGACCTTGACTGCGTCAACACCGGCGTCAATCATGGCCTGAGCGCCCTGACGGGTAGCCACGTTACCGCCGATGATGTCAACGCCCTTGAACGCGGAATCGGACTTCAGACGGCGAATCATGTCGAGAGCCAGCTTGGCCTCACCGTTGGCGGTGTCGACCACGAGCACGTCCACGCCGGCTTCCATCAGAGCGGAAGCACGGTTGTAGGCGTCACCCAGGAAGCCGATGCCGGCGGCAACGCGCAGACGACCCTGTTCGTCCTTGGTGGCGTCCGGATACTGCTCGGTCTTCACGAAGTCCTTCACGGTGATCAAGCCGGTGAGGTGGCCTTCATCGTCAACCAGCGGCAGCTTCTCGACCTTGTGCTTGGCCAGCAGGTCGTGGGCGTCTTCCTTGGAGATGTTGGACGGGCCGGTGATGAGGTTCTCGCGGGTCATGACCTCGGAAACCTTGAGTCGGTCGTAATCCTCGGAGGCGATGAAACGCATGTCGCGGTTGGTGATGATGCCGACGAGCTTGTTGTCGTTGTCAACGACCGGCAGACCGGAGATATGGAAACGGCCGCACAGCTTGTCGAGATCAGCCAGCGTCACATCCGGGCTGACGGTCAACGGATCGTTGATCATACCGGATTCGGAGCGCTTGACGATGTCAACCTGAGCGGCTTGGTCGTCGATGGAAAGATTGCGGTGCAGCACGCCGATGCCGCCATTACGAGCCATGGCAATGGCCATGTCGGACTCGGTGACGGTGTCCATTGCGGCGGAGATCGCCGGGACCTTCATCGTGATGTTGCGGGTCAGATGGGTGGTGGTGTCCACTTCGGACGGAATGACATCCGTCTCGTTCGGCAGCAGCAGCACATCGTCATAGGCGAGGCCAAGCTGTGCGAAAATCGGAGGAAGTGGAGCGTACGTGGAATCTGCATTCATATCAGGAATTGTAGCCATAGACCCACTATATGAACGCGGGCTGACTTACCGCGACACGGCAGAACAAGCGGCAAACAAGGGTGTTATGAAAGTTAACTAATACCGCAAGGCAAAGCGTTTAATCAGTTTTTCCGACGCTTCGACGACCGCACCGACGCATGTCTGCCGCCATCCGCAGCGTCCTCCTCCAGCATCTCGGGAATCCTATGCTTCACATACGGATACATGGTGGCGACGGTCAGCACCACGGCCGCAATCAGGAATCCAACAAGCACGTATTGGGCCTTGAAAAACAGCGTCATAATCGAGCCGAATGCGATCAGTGCCGCCCAACCCCACAGAATCAGCACAGCCCCCTGCACGGAATGGCCGATGCGCAGCATGCGATGATGCAAGTGCATGCGGTCCGGATGCATCGGAGACTGTCCCTTGCGCAAGCGGCGCACAATCGCAAGACACATGTCGAGAATCGGCAGGAACAATACCAGAATCGGCAGCAGAATCGGCATGAACACCGGCAAGTAAATGCTGGCATGAATACTGGCCGGGTCAAGGCGGCCCGTCATCACAATCGACGCGCACGTGATCAAATAGCCGAGCAGCATGGAACCGGAGTCTCCCATGAACAGCTTCGCCGGATGCCAGTTGTGCATCAAAAAGCCCACGCACATGCCGACCATGGCAATGTCGATCAATGTCGCCATCGAAGCGTACGAAGGCGAGTTGCGGGCGATGATGTATGAATAAATGGCGAATGCGATGCCGCCGATCGCCACAATGCCCGACGACAGACCGTCCAACCCATCCACGAAATTGACCGCATTGATGGACGCGACGATCAAAAACGCGGTGATGGCCATCGACAGGCTCGGCGACGCCGTCACCAACGAGCCAAGCGGAAGCGAAATGATCTGCAGACCGCCCCATGCCACGAACACGGAAATCAACAGCTGACCGGCAAGCTTGAGCATCCAATCAAGATCCCACAAGTCGTCGGCCATGCCAAGCAGACTGATCATAATGGCGCCGGCGAGAATCACCCACGCCTGTTGCGATTGCGCGAACAATCCTTGAATGAACGGAATGCGGGATGCGAACAGCATCGACACGGTGAAACCGATCAGCATGCCCAAACCACCCAGTCGCGGTGTCGGAATGGTATGCACGTCTCGCGCACGCACTTCGCCGACGGCGCCGATCTCAATGGCGATATGGCGAATCAACGGCGTGATCAAATAGGTGACGCCGCCAGCAATCGCAGCAATGAACAGATAGATTCTCATACGCCCAAAGCACCGCCATTCAACGTCAAGGCCTTTCGGATAACCGGCTCGTGAATCACTCCCTCTCGAAGAATCGCAATGCCATCACGCCCATGAGGGTCAGCCGCCACAACCGTGGAAGCCACATGACCGGGAGTCGCTCCCCCGTCCAAATACAAATCAACCGCATCGCCAAGCGCCTGCACGGCCTCGTCAACGGTTTGCGCACTTTCATCGCCGGAACGGTTGGCACTGGTGGCGGCCAACGGTCCGGTAGCGCGCAGCACACGCAAGGCGGCCGCGGAATTCGGAATGCGCACGCCCTGCGTGACCTTGCCGGTGGCGGGATCGGTACGTACCGTGGCGAGCGTGCAATCGTCATCGGCCACGGCGATCGGAGAGAACGCGCCCGGCATGAACATGGCGGACAGGCGGTTCAGCGGCACCGGCAGATCCAAATGCAGCTTCTCCATGCTTTCAATAGACGGCAATAGCACTTGCAACGACTTGTATTTCGGGCGTTGCTTCGCCGCGAACACCTTGCGGATCGCCTCAATGTTGCGCGGATCGCACGCAACGCCGTAGACCGTGTCCGTAGGAATCACAATCAATCCGCCGTCACGTACGATTTCGACAGCCTGGGCAAGGGATTCGTCTGAAATAGTGCGAATCTCGCTCATGACACCTCCCTTTTCGGCTTGCTGACCCCACCATTGTAAGGCAGGATTCTTCAACTGCGTTGAAACTGACCTTATGCGCCCAGATACGCCTTGCGCACCTGCTCGTTGTCCATCAGCTCCTTGGCGTCGCCTTCCATGGTGATGCGCCCGGTTTCGAGCACATACGCACGATCGGCGATCGACAGGGCCATATTCGCGTTCTGTTCGACCAGCAGTACGGTAATGCCCTGATCATGCAGCTTGCGAATAATGGCGAAGATCTCTTTGACGAGTTTCGGAGACAGACCCATCGACGGCTCGTCCATAAGAATCGTGTTCGGGTGGCTCATCAGGGCGCGGCCCATTGCCAGCATCTGCTGTTCGCCGCCGGAAAGCGTGCCCGCCTTCTGGTTGCGGCGTTCCTTCAGGCGTGGGAACATGTCGAACACCATGGCAAGATCGTCCGCCATGTGAGACCGGTCTTTGAGACTGAACGCGCCCATTTCAAGGTTTTCCTGCACGCTCATGCGCGTGAACACGTGGCGTCCTTCGGGAATATGCGCCATGCCGAGGGTCACGATCTTATTGTTCGACATTTTCAGCAGGTCCACGCCGTTGAACAGCACCTCGCCGGAAACCGCCGGAGTAAGACCTGTGATGGTATGCAATGTCGTGGTTTTGCCAGCACCGTTCGCACCGATCAGCGACACGATCTCGCCGTCGTTCACCGTCAGACTGATGTTTTTGACCGCTTCGATGGCACCGTAGGAGACGGAAAGATTCTTGATCTGCAGCATCAGGCGTCCTTCCTTTCGGTCGTTTCAGACGTTTCGACGGCATTGTTTTCAGCATCGTCCGCACCAAGATATGCGGAGATGACCTGCGGATTGTTGGCGATTTCCTCTGGCGTTCCGGAGGCGATGGTACGCCCGTAATCAAGCACTTGAATACGCTGGCACACGTTCATCACCAGGCTCATATCATGTTCGATCAGCAGAATGGCGATGCCGAAACGGTCGCGGATCGTGTTGATGCAGTTCAGCAGATCCTCGGTTTCCGTAGGATTCATGCCTGCCGCAGGCTCGTCAAGCAACAGCAGTTTCATGCCGGTCGCCAACGCTCGTGCGATTTCCAGCTTACGTTGCGCTCCATACGGCAGATTCGCGGCTTCGGTTTCGGCCAATCCTTCCAGTCCGAAAATACGCAGCAGGTCTATGGCTTTGGCATGCATGTCGCGTTCCTGCTTCCAGAAGGTCGGCGTGCGGAAGATCGCACCGCCCAGCCGGTAGGTGAAGGATTCGTTGAACGCCACAAGCACGTTCTCTTCGACCGTCATTTGATCGAACAGTCGAATGTTTTGGAAGGTTCTTGCGATTCCCGCACGCACGACCTGATACGTTTTCTTGCCGTTCATGCGTTTGCCGTCGAGGAAGAACTCACCTTCCGTGGGCTGGTAAACGCCGGTCAGCAGGTTGAACACAGTGGTCTTGCCTGCGCCGTTCGGCCCGATCAGACCGACAAGTTCGCCCGCATTGATGGTCATGTTGAAGTCGGATACGGCTTTGAGGCCTCCGAAGGTGATGCCGAGATGCTCGGCCTTCAGAATCGGCTCGCTCATGCCTGCACCTCCTTGTCTTCGCTGGATGTGTTGATTTCGCTAGATGCGGTAGTCTCGCCGGTTTCCTTGGTTTTCTTAGATGCCGATTGAGACGCACCCGATTTGCCGTGCATCTTCACGCGTACCGGATAGAACCACTTGTTGACGAATTTCGGCAGCGAGAACTCCCAATTGCCGAACAATCCCTGCGGACGGAACACCATGATGATCACCAGCACCACCGAATACACGAGCATGCGGTATGCGGAGAACGCACGCAGCAATTCCGGCAAAATCGTCAGACCAACCGCGGCGACAATGGAACCCGTCAGCGAACCCATACCGCCGAACACCACCATGATCACGTAATTGATCGACTGCAGCCAACCGGCCATGCTTGGCGTGAGCGCACCGATATATTGCGCGAAAATACCACCCGCAATACCCGCGAAGAACGCGGAAATCGCAAAAACGAGCACTTTCATATAGGTGATGTTGATGCCGGAAGCGCCAGCCGCGATCTCATCATCACGAATCGCCTTGACCGCACGACCATAACGGGAACGCGCGAACATGAACAACAGCACCACGGTCACGACGGTGATACAGAACACCACATACAGATTGGCGAGACGGTCGATGCCGATCAGTGCCTGCCCCTGCTGGCCGTCCGCAAGTCCCTTGCCGCCGGCCACTTTCAGATTCTGGATGATCACACGAATGATCTCACCGAAACCAAGCGTGATAATCGCAAGATAATCGCCGTGCAAACGCAATGCCGGAATGCCGACGAGCACACCGAACACACATGCCACCACACCGCCGACGAACGTGACCAGCAGGAAACGCACCGTATCATCCATCTGAACGCCGTTGGCAACCAGCAGCTTGCTCATCAACGCGGCGGAATATGCGCCGATCGCCTCGAAACCGCAGCAGCCGAGCGTAAGCTGTCCGAGCACACCGATCGTCAGATTCAACGACGTGGTCATGATCACCGCAATGCAGCAAGTCATGAGAATACCCTTGACATACAGGGAAATAGCGCCTGTTTCACATACCGCAACAAGAATGCCGAACAGCACAAGCACGCCAATGGCACACAATGCATACGATTGCTTCGTGGAAAGCATTGATTTCTTCATAATCACACCTTCTCGCTTTCCGGCTCGCCCATCAGACCGGACGGCTTGACCAGCAGCACGATGATGAGAATGCCGAACACAATGGCGTCGGAGAACGCCGACGTGATCACACCGGCCGTAATCGTACCGATATACGCCTTGGTAAGACTCTCGGCCACGCCGATCAGCAAGCCACCGACCATAGCGCCCGGAATGGAACCGATGCCGCCAAGCACCGCGGCGACGAACGCTTTCAAGCCCAGCATGGCACCCATCATCGGAGAGACCTGCGGGTAGGAAATGCAGTACATAAGCGCCGCCACCGCAGCCAGGCCGGAGCCGATGGCGAAGGTCAACGTGATGGTGGAGTTCACGTTGATGCCCATCAGAATCGACGCTTCCTTGTCTTCGGACACCGCACGCATGGCCTTGCCCTGCTTGGTGAGGGAGACGAACAGCTGCAACGCGACCATGATGGCGATGCCGAGCAGCACCGTTATGATGGTCGCTCCGTCGATTTTGAGTTTGCCAAGCACCAGCGTTGGAATTTCAACGATGGTTGGCACGGTCTGATAATCAGCGCCGAACAGCGCCTGGGAGCCGTTTTCAAGCAGCAGGCTCATGGCGATCGCAGTGATCAGCGCCGTCATATTATTGCCTTTTTCACGCACCGGCTTGTACGCGGCCCTTTCCACGATAATACCCACCGCCACGCACACAAGCACCGCCGGAATCACGGCGAACCATGCGGGCAGACCGCAGGCGATAATGAACGGAATGGTAAGCATCAGCGCGTAGGAGCCGACCATGATGAAGTCGCCGTGCGCGAAATTGATCAGTCGGATGATGCCGTACACCATGGTGTAGCCGAGGGCCACAAGCGAATACACGCTGCCGATTTTCAGACCGTTGAAGATCTGACCGATGAACATAATGACCGAATCGCTCATCATCCCTCCTTTCTTGTTGTTTCGTCAGTTGAAGTCTTGTTTTTCTTGATTCCTCGCGTTTTTTCGCTATTTCGCCGGCTGGATGGTGTCTTTGTATGTCGGTTCGCCGTCGCTCATTTCCAGCACAATCACCGATTTCTTCGGAGAACCATGCTTGTCGAGCGTGAATGCGCCGGTCACGCCGGAGAAGCTCATACCTGCGATGGCGTTGCGAATATCGGCACGAGTGGCGTTTTCACCGGCTTGTTCGATGGCCCGCTTGAACATGTAGACGGAATCGTAACCGAGCGCGGTGAAGGTGTTCGGCGATTCGCCGTTATTGGCCTTCTTGTATGAGGTGATGAACTGCTGCACCTTCGTGTTGGACTTGTCATCCGGCGAATAATGCGTGGTGTACAGCACCTTGTTGTAGTTCGCTTTGTTTCCCGTGGTTTTGAGGCCGTCGTAGCCGTCGGGGCCCATGATGTAGCCCTCATAGCCGACCGCTCGCGCCTGTGGCACAATGTACGGGCCAACCGTGGAATAGTAGTACGGCGCATATAGGAATTCCGCACCAGAAGCTTCGATTTTCTGCAGCTGCGACGAGTATTCGGTATCGTCGGCGCTAGAGGAATTCTCTTCCGCCACCACGTCGAGTCCGTTCTTCTTCGCCGCCGCAACAAAAGCCTTGCCCACACCAGACGAATACGGATCGCCCGTGCCATACAGCACGGCCACTTTCTTGACCTTCAATGTTTCGGCCGCATACTTGGCGGCGATCTCGCCCTGGTAGGAGTCCTTGAAGCAGGTGCGGAACAGGTATCCGCCCGTTTCCACGGAATCGGCGGTTGCGGCCGGAGCGATGGTCGGCATCTGGTTCTGGTCGGCGAGCGGCGCGACGGCACCGGAGGTTGACGAAATGGTCGGTCCGAGCACGGCGATCACGTTCTTGTCGCCGGCCAGACGGTTAAAGGCGTTGGACGCCTCGATCACATCACCCTTGTCGTCCATGGATTCCAGTTTGATCTGTTTGCCGAAGATTCCCCCATCGGCGTTGATTTCCTTGACCGCCAGTTTGAACCCGTTCACTTCGGCTTCGCCATAGGCTGCGGCTGCACCGGAATTGGTGGTGACCGAGCCGATGGTGATCACATCGTTATCCGCGATGGTGGCGCTCTCATTACTGGTGGCGTACATGTTGCCGCCCGAACAGGCTGTAACACTCACTCCCATAACCGCCGCAAGACAGAGTGCGGCCAGTTTTTCGGCATTCTTGATTTTCACTGCCGTTCCTTCTCTTCCTGTCAGCGCAACCGGACGCCTCATCTTGTGGATGCTTCCGCAACCGGTATGCTTACCGCTGAACTGGTCTAATGCAATGGTCGGACTTCCAACTGGAACTCTATTGCAACAGAAAAACCACGTTCCCCTGGAAAAATCTCTTATTCTGAGACGCGTTGCATCACTGCTTTTTCGCGGTCATGTATCGCGGGCGACCTGTGTAATCGTTATGCACCATCACATTGCTGAATCCATATGACAGCGCGAATGCAGACAATCGTTCACCTTGCGTAATATCGTGTTCCATTACCAGCAAACCGCCGTTTTTCAGCAGTTTTGCGGCACGGGCGATAATGCGTTCCGGAATAAGCGTGCCATCTGCGGAACCGCCGTATAGCGCAAGATCGGGATCGTAGTCGCGTACTTCCGGTTGCTGCGGAATATCCGCAAGAGGCACATACGGAGGATTGGTGAGCACGATATCGATCGTGCCGTCCAGCTGGTTCAGCGTCGGCGTTTGCGTGGCATCAGCGATTTCCAGATGATAGTTGCTGGCGATGCTGGGGTACTTTTTTGCGGTTTCGTTGAGATTGACGCGGGTCCATTGCGCGGTTTGCTCGCTTTTTTCGACCGCCCACACCTCGCTGCCGGGCACTTCCGTCACGAATGACAGGCCGATTGCGCCGCTTCCCGCGCACAGATCGACCACTTTCGCCGAATACATGCCGTGCTTGGTGATCCAGTCGACACCTTCCTGCACCACGAGTTCGGTTTCCTGACGCGGAATGAACACGCCCGGACCAACCTTCAGATCGAGGTAGCGGAAGGGCGCGTGGCCGGTGATATGTTGCAGCGGTTCACGCTTGGACCTGCGATCCACCATGGTGTGGAATCGCTTCAACGCAGCGTCTTCACCGCTCTGCTTCGCGCCTTGCTTCGCCAGTTCGGATGTTTCGCTTCCCATCAGCATGGCCTTGTCGACGGTCTGCAGGTCGACGCCGAATACTTCGGCGGCCAATAATTTGGCATCGTGCTCCGGAGTGTCAACACCGGACGCACGCAACATGGCCGAAGCGGATCGCACGAGTTCGAATACGGTAGCCATCGGCCGCCTTTACTTCTGATGGGCCAAGCGATCGGCTTCGTCAGCCTGAATGTCGCTGTCGATCACAGCCTGCAGATCGCCGTCAAGCACGGCGTCAAGGTTGTACGCCTTGTAGTTCGTGCGATGATCGACGATACGGTTCTCCGGGAAATTGTAGGTGCGGATTCGTTCGGAACGATCCAGCGAACGCACCTGGGAGTGACGCATGTCTGCGGCCTGTGCGGCTTCCTCCTCGTGCTTCATGGCGAGCAGGCGGCTCTTCAACACGCGCAGTGCGGCCGCACGATTCTGGATCTGGCTCTTCTCATCCTGCATGCTCACCACGATGCCAGTCGGAATGTGGGTCATACGAACTGCGGAATATGTGGTGTTCACGGACTGGCCGCCCGGGCCAGAGCTCATGAAGATGTCGATTTTCAGATCTTTCTGATCGATTTCGATCTCATCGTCATCTTCATCGGCTTCCGGGAATACAATGACGCCCGCTGCGGACGTCTGAATACGACCCTGCGATTCGGTGACGGGGATACGCTGCACGCGATGCACGCCACCCTCGTATTTGAGGGATGCCCATACGCCGTCTTCCGGAGCGGGAGTGCCCTTGGCGCGGATGGCGAGCTGCACGTCTTTGACGCCGCCCAGTTCGGTGGTGTTTTCGCTTTGCAGGGTGACGGTCCAACCGCGCTTTTCCGCATATCGCATGTACATGCGTAGCAGATCGCCGGCGAACAACGCGGCTTCCTCGCCGCCGGTGCCCGCCTTGATTTCCATGATCGTATCGCGCGCATCATCGGGATCGCGCGGAATCAACGCGGTACGCAGTTTCTCCTCAACTGCCGGAAGCTCGCTCTCCAAACGTTTCGCTTCTTCCGCGAAATCCGGATCTTCGGAAGCCATTTCCTTGGCTGCCTCCAGATCGTCTTTCACCTGCTTGTATGCGGTGTATGCGGAAACGATGACGCCCAACTCGGCGTGACGACGTCCCAGCTTACGCATCTTATCCGGATCCGACGCGACTTCCGGCTCGGCCATCTGCTGTTCGATATTATGATATTCCTCAAGTGCGGTAACTGCCGCGGGGAACTGCTCGTCTGCCAATGTACGCCTTTTCTATCTGCTTATAAATCTGCGCTTCAGCGTGAACGCTTCGCTGAACTCCACTCAACCTGTCCATCATATAAGGTGCCTTGGAAACGCTGCCGAAGCGCGGTATTTCGCAGGCATCCCACGCATCTTACGAATATCCCGATCGCATGCACGCCGGAGCATGCGCATCCGTCGCATAATGAAAAACGCCAGCCCATAATCGGACTGGCGTTTTTCATTGCCTAAGCAATAAGACTCACTTGGCCTTCTTGCCGTAACGCTTCTCAAAGCGTGCCACGCGACCACCGGTGTCGAGGATCTTCTGCTTGCCGGTGTAGAACGGGTGACAGCTGGAGCACACGTCGACGGTCATGTGATCGCCGCTGTAGGTGGAACGGGTGACGAAGGTGTTGCCGCAAGAGCAGGTGACCTGCACTGCGTGGTAATCAGGATGGATACCCTGCTTCATAGTTTGTCTCCTAGAGATTCGGGGGACCCGGGTCGCTGAGCCCCTATGGCAGAGCGTGAACCGGATAACCTTGCAGAGTATATCAGAAGCCTTGACTTTGTGAAAGAGTGGGGCGTCACGGGCTTGAACCGTGGACCGGCGGATTATGAGTCCGATGCTCTAACCGACTGAGCTAACGCCCCACGTTGCAACATGCGAACATGCCAACTTGGCAAGTTTAGCAAATGGGTGGACTAGTTTTGCTTCATGAAACGCAGCGGATTGTCGATAAAGCGTCGCAAACCGATTTCCGCAGCGCCCATCAAGGCCGGACGATCGACGATATCCGCCACAAGCACGCTTGCCTCGACTTCCGGATACGCCAGCACTTGCGGGCGTACCATGCGTTCGATTCTGCGAATCAGTTCAGGTTCGAAACGCGCCCACAAGCCGCCGAGCATCACCACGTCGACGTCACAGACATTGATGGTCGATGCGATTACGGAAGCCATGGCCTCCAATGCTTTTTCCACAACGGCCACAGTCTGCGCATCGTGCTGGTGCCAGCGGTCGATCAATTCGTCGATGGCGCTGCTGGTCGCGGCGGCATCGCTGCTGGCGATTCCGGCCGCGCTCACCATGGAACGCCTGCCCGCATACACTTCAAGGCAGCCGCGACGGCCGCAACGGCAGACGGGACCGCGCATGTCGACGGAAACATGGCCCAATTCGCCACCGAAACCGTGATCACCGCTCATCACACGCCCTTCGCGGATCACTGCACCGCCGATACCCACGTCGGTCGACATGTAAAGAAACGAATCCGTCGGCTTGATCCGCCCAGAATCCTTACGCTGCGTGGCATAGCCGGGAACCTGTGCCAACGCGGCGGCATTGGCCTCGTTGCAGGCAACAGGATCAAGTCGCTTGGCCACATCGAACTGCTTGAGATCCAAACGTTCCCAACCGAGATTGCGCGCGCTAAGCAATCGCATATCATCGGTGACGAGACCCGGCAATGCCAAACCGGTACCGGCAAGCACATAACCTTTCTTGGCAAGCGCTTCTTCCTGCTGCAAAGCCAGTTCGTCGAGACGGGCGAAAATCGCCCGCTCGTCGGCGTTGGCCATGTCGGCGTCGACCCACTGCTCCCCCACAACGGAACCGTCAAGATCGAGCACCACCACGCCATAACCGTCGGTGTTGGCCTGCAATCCCATGCCGCACAGGCATCCACCTTTGATTTCAAGCGGAATGCTGGGGCGCCCATACAGCGATTGGCCGGAAGGCGCGCCTTCCACCAGAATCTCATTGTCGAGCATCAACGACACCAATACCGACATGGCCGCTTTGGTCAATCCGGTTTTCTTGGCAAGATCGGCGCGACTCATTGGTTCGGTGGCACGCAACAGCGAGTCGAGCACCACGGAAAGATTATGGTTTCGCAAATCGTCTTGATTGATACTCCGCAGTGTAGCCATGGTTCCCTCCTCTTTGACGCGTCTTTGCCGAAAAAGCGCACCGTCTCCATAGTCAAATCACTTTATGATGGTACACTAGACATTATAGTTCATTCATCTAACTAAATGAGGTGGCGGACCGTGCGAATTCCTTGCACTTCGTTGCGCCAGCTCACTGCAAGGAGACACAATGACTCGAACTCTCGTGGCCGGCGTCGACACCTCGACCCAGTCCTGCAAAGTACGCGTGACCGACGCCGAAACCGGTGAAATGGTGCGCTTTGGCCAGGCCAAACACCCCAATGGCACGTCTATTGACCCGAAATTCTGGTGGGACGCGTTCCTCGAGGCAGCCCAGCAGGCCGGCGGACTTGACGATGTTGAAGCACTGGCCGTTGGCGGTCAGCAGCACGGCATGGTGATTCTCGACCAGCAAGGCAACGTGATTCGCGACGCCATGCTGTGGAACGATATAAGCTCGGCGCCGCAGGCCGCGGCCCTCATCGAAAAGATGGGCGAGGCTCCCGCCGAAGAAGGCGAACCGGAAGATGTGATTGCACGTGGTAAGCAGCGTTGGGTCAAGGCCGTTGGCTCCTCCCCCGTTGCTTCCTTCACGCTAACCAAGGTGGCGTGGGTGGCTGAAAACGAACCGGAAAACGCTAAGAAGATCGCCGCGATCTGCCTGCCGCACGATTGGCTGAGCTGGCGTATCGCCGGCTACGGCCCGGTCGCGGAAGGCGAGGACGCACACTTGGAAGCGCTGTTCACCGACCGTTCCGACGCTTCCGGCACCATCTATTACGATGCCGCTTCCAACGAATACCGCCGCGATCTGATCGCCATGGTGCTTGAGCCAGCGGAAGGTACCGAAGCGGCACGCGAGCACGCCAACGCAATCATGCTGCCGACCGTGCTTGGACCGCACGATGCCGCCGCAGTCAAGGCAAGCCCGGAAATCGCCGGCAAGAACGTTGAGGGTGGTTGCATCATCGCACCGGGCGGCGGCGACAACGCCATGGCGTCCCTCGGACTTGGCATGAGCGTGGGTGACGTTTCCGTTTCATTGGGCACTTCCGGCGTGGCAGCAGCCATTTCCGAAAATCCGACCTACGATTTGACCGGTGCCGTTTCCGGCTTCGCCGACTGCACCGGCCACTACCTGCCGCTGGCCTGCACCATCAACGGATCGCGCATTCTTGACGCCGGCCGTGCGGCCCTCGGCGTCGACTACGACGAACTCGCATCCCTGGCATTCGCTTCCGAACCGGGCGCCGGCGGTATTACGCTGGTGCCGTATTTCGACGGCGAACGCACGCCGAACCGTCCGGACGCGACCGCAACCCTTTCCGGCATGACGCTGGCCAACACCACACGCGAGAACATGGCCCGCGCGTTCGTCGAAGGCTTGCTGTGCTCCCAGCGCGACTGCCTAGAGCTTATCCGTTCGCTTGGCGCTGAGATTTCCCGCATTCTGCTTATCGGCGGCGGCGCGAAGTCCAAGGCAATCCGCACGCTCGCGCCGAGCGTGTTCGGCATGGACGTGACCCGCCCGACCACCGACGAGTATGTTGCCATCGGCGCCGCCCGTCAGGCCGCCTGGGTGCTGTCCGGCGAAACGGAACCGCCCGCATGGCAGCTCACCATCGACGGCGTGGAAACCGGCGAACCGACTGAAGCCGTATACGAAGCCTACGCAAAGGCCCGCGGCTGATCAATCAGCATAAATCGCACTAAAACAACGCAAAATGGGTGCCGTCACAACCAACCGCAACGGCACCCATTTTCGTCTCAAACAAAATCGTGCGATATTCCAATCAAATCGTGAGGTCAAAACTGAAATCGTGCAACAACACGTCTAGCAGTAGGGCAACACGCGAATTCGCTCTGAGGGAACACCGTAACCCAACGTCAGACGATACCCTCAACATCGGCGAAGGCGGGATCGCGTTCGGGAATCTCGCGGATTACATGCGCCGGATTGCCAACTGCGATCGAATTGGCGGGAATGTCTCGTGTAACCACAGAACCCGCGCCGATAATGGAATTCGAGCCAATCGTGACGCCAGGCGTGACCGTAACGTTCGCACCAAACCACACGTTGTCACCAATCGTCACCGGCGAAGCATGTTCCCAGCCAGCCAGTCGCGTTGCTGCATCCAAGGCATGATTCGGCGTGGCAATGGTACAACGCGGGCCGATCAGGCAATCCTCGCCAAGCGTTACATATCCGCCGCCGCACACCATGAAATCCTTGTTCAAGAACGTGCCGCGGCCAATGGTCAGGCCGATGCCATAATCCACATTGAACGGCGGCGTGAATTGTACGCCCTCCCCCGCGTCGGGAACGAGCTCGTGGAACAGGCGGTAGGCCTCGTCAGGATCATCGAAGAAGATGCGGTTGATCGTGGCGCAGGTACGCATGGCCTCGCCAGTAAACTTCGGCAGCGACTTCGATTTGCGGTATTGCGTCGGCTTGCCGGCGAACAGCCTAGTCAGATCCTCGTCGGACGCGATCAGCGTCTCCGTCTCCTTCGTCATGCCCGTCTCCTTCGTCACGATTTCCACCACGCTATAGTGAACGCTCACACTATACTATATTCATCTACTTGACCTGGCATACGACATACTATCCGATGTATCGTGGCACCCGCCGAGCAGCATGTATCGTTGGCCATTGGGTCCGCATGCCGGACATTCGGGCAATCCGGAACCGTTCGGATCGCCCGTCGCCGCGAAATTCGTCCAATACCGAATCATGACACGAGACAAATCGTAATGTGCCAACGGGAAGGCTTGTCATAGGGGATGCCACGAAACACGGTAATTACAGAGTCCGTATCGAAGAATCCATCGACGAGTCCTTGTCGAAGCGCGACCTGCCTACGCATGAATCCCCTTATCATCGTCCGTGGGCAATGTCAGGCGGAACGGCGGAATCAGCATGCCGTCGCCGTCGCAGATGAGTCCGGATTCCGGATTGTTGCTCCACGCGTACCGCACCTCATCTGGCCTGCGCGCCGTCATGCGCGCCACGATATCACAGCCGTCCAGCCATGCCTCGGCCCGCGCGGATGTGGCGCAGTCGCGCCATAGAAATTCGATTTCATGGGGAGCGTCACCGTCCAACGTCATCAGCCGGCGGCTCTCCGATCGGATCCGCTCGTCCGAGCGACTCCGCCACACACAGTGCATCCGCAACAGATCTCCGCAGACCTCGATGGTTTCCACGGCCGGTTGAGGCTGAGCCTGGCGACCGTATACCAAATCCATCGCGGCATTGAACACGCGATCCGCGACGAGCTTCTTGTCATACGGATGCAGATCGTTGCCCTCGCCGGCGTCAAGCGTCACCACCGTCGCAACGTTTTCAAGTTCGTTCGCGACGTTCCATTCCTGTTCGCGGACGAGCGGCCAGCCTCCATCCTCAATGGCGTCGATGTCGAATTTTGGAAGCTGGACGATCAGAAACGGCATATCCGGCTGATGCCATTTAACGCGCCACAATTGAATCATGGCCTTCAGCTCGTCACCATATCGCATGGCGCGATCACCGGTATTCGATTCGCCCTGATACCACAGCACGGCCCGTACCGCATACGGAAAACACGGGGCGAGCATGGCATTGTACAGGCCGGTCGGCTTCCATCTGACGAAATCCTCGAATGGGCAATCGCGGTCAGCTTCGGCGGTCACGGCATACTGCCAAATGCCGGACAGGTCGAAGATATCGTCTCCGATGGTCAGTGTCATCCGTTTGCCAGGCGTCACACGACCGCCGGGACGCTCAACAACCAGACGCATGCGGATTTCGTTCGCGCCGGCGCGCAACACGCCGGCTGCGACCGGATAGTCCCGCGGCTCATACACATTGCTTCGCCCACCGACCAACACACCATTGACCCACGTATGGTCGGCATCATTCATGGTGCCCAGACGCAGTAGGGCGGGCTTCCCCGCATCCGACGAAGGCAGGAACACGGTTTTTCTCATGGTAATCTCGCCGCGGAAACCGGCAAGTCCGCGATCCTTGTACCATCCCGGCAGGCGTATGCCATGCCATGCCACGTCGCGCGGCTCGATGTTCTTGGATTCCGGACAGTCCCACGCGATCAATGGCAGCCATTCATGGTGGGCATCGGCCACAGCCTCGTATCCAAGCGCTTGGTACCACCGGTCCCGTTCGGCAACGGAATCGCGGCTTTTCTTCGACGCCACGCCATCGCCAAGATACGGCTCAAGGTCAGCGAGCGCTTCGGGGAACGCCCGCAATGCGTCGGCATCCATCCAGGATTCAATCGGCGATCCGCCCAATGAAACGTTCAACAGGCCGACGGGCACATTCAGCCACTGACGGATCCTGCGTCCGAAGAAACAGGCGAGCGCGGAGAAATCTCCAAGGGTTTCCGCATCGCACCCCTGCCAGAACGCATGGTCATGATCGCTGCGGGGACCGTTGAAGTCACAATCGGGAATCGCTTTGTATTGCCGCAGCAATGGGTCAGGCTCACGATTCCACTCCAGCGGATAGTCCGCACGCACCCAAGCCATGGGCAGTTCCATGTTCGACTGTCCCGAACACAGGAACACTTCTCCCGCATAGCATTGGCGCGAGATGCATTCGGTTCCGTCCTCATAACGCACCGTCAAATCGTACGGTCCGCCTGCTTTGATCGGACCGTACGGCACGCTCCATGAGCCGTCGTCCCTCACCCGCGTAGTCCGGTCCTTGCCATCGAGGCGTACCAGCACGCCGCGTCCAGGGTCGCCGGCGCCCCAGATATGTATGGTCGCACCGGCCTGCAGCACGCAACCGTCGTCAAGCAGTTTCGGCAATTGCAAAACCATGCTCGTCCGCTCCTCATTGCCCATAGAATTCAATCCCGTCGAGTATTCCGGCTGACGGCGGACGCTCTGTCGCCAGCCGGCACTGTCTACTGGTTATCGGAAAGCTCCCGATAGTCGAAGTAGTCGAATTCGGCCTGCGCGTCGTAGCCGGACAGATCGACGCAGGCAAGTCCCACGAACGCGCCGGTGAAGAAGCCGCCGTAACGTTGGTTCACGTAATCGTCGGACAGGATCTTCGCATCGAGTCTGACCGGAATCTCGGTGAAATGTTCCCCGTCGAAGGAATATTCGTAGGAATAGTATTCCGTGCGGACCTTGGTGCGCAGCCATACCGCCTCAGCCTCTTCGGGCACTACGATGGCGTCATCCTTGAGGAACGACGTGTACTGGTTGAAATCGTTCTGAGCCACTTCGATGACCCTTGCATGTCGTTTCTCATCCCAAGTGACGAACGCCCATGACCAGCACAGGTCATCGTAATAGTTGGTCAGGCCTGCCATCTGCATGTAATTCTTCGGATCGAAACGCACCTTGGTTTCGGCGTCGAAATCAAATGCCTGCCAGCGACGAGCCACAAGAGACAAGTCAAACAGGTTGCACAGCGAGCCCTGACCACGCAATGCCAGTTTGCCACCGCCCACCGTGCCCATGGCGTCGGTGAACGGGACGCGTAGCGTGTTCCAATTCGGACCGAGCTCGCCGGAATCGAACTCATCATGTTCGTCACGCGTCGTTGGGGCCAAAGTCTCGATGGCATCTTTCGGAGCATCAACGTAACGCTGTCCGCCGTGACCTCCGACCACGCGCGGCCAACCGTCCTCATCCCATTCGACTTTCTGGATGGAGGTCTCGCGTCCGAGTGTGCACCATCCGCGGGTGCCATGGGCCGGTTCGGTATCATGACGCCACGGACGACCGCATAGGGAGGCGTAATACCACTCGCCGGACGGGGTGTCCACCAACGCTCCGTGGCCCTGCTTCTGCAAATAGGTGTCAGGAGTGTCGAAGTTACCGATGAACGGGCCATTCGGCATAACTTCGAAGGAGTACTCGTCAAGGGTATGGGAACGCGCCACAGATTCCTGATGTTCATACACCGTGCCGCCTTCTGCGGCAAACAGGTAGTACCAACCATCCTTCTTGTATAGGTGGGGACCTTCGGTGACCTTCACCGAAGTGCCATCCCAGATGGTGCGGGCCGTTTCTGGCTTGAGCTTCATGGTGTCGACGTCGAATTCCGTCAATGTGATACCGTCGAACTGGTGGTGGTATTCACGGAAATCCCATGTCTGCTGCACCAAGTATTTGCGGCCGTCGTCGTCATGGAACAGGCTGGCGTCAAAACCGACCCCGTTGATGCGAATCGGCTCGCTCCATGGCCCGTGGATGTCCTCGGCGGTGACCAAATAATTAGTGCAATCCTTGAATGCACCATTGACCACCTTGACATCAGTGTAGATCAACCAGAACCTGCCATCCGCATAGCTTAGGTCAGGAGCCCAGATGCCTCCCGAAGAGGGGTTTCCTCTCATATCAAGCTGGCTGGACCGACTCAACGGGCTTGGAAGAATGTTCCAATGCACCAGGTCCTTGGACTCATGCAAGCGAACGCCTGGGAACCATTCGAAAGTGGAATTGGCAATGTAATAAGTGTCACCGACGCGAATCATTGAAGGATCGGCATGAAAACCGGTGAGCACCGGGTTGGAAATCTTCATGATGTACCTCTTGCATAAGAGATGAAGCCCGGAAGACGGAAGGGAACATCTTCCGGGCGTGGGTTGTCACATTCCGTCAGCCCTTGACCGCACCTGTCAGGCCGCCGACGATCTTCTTCTGGAAGATGGTGAAACAGATCAGGGCCGGAATCATAGCCAGAGAGGTGAAGGCCAACACCTGTGCGGTGTCAACGGAGTGTTCGGAGCTGAACATCTGTACGCCAAGTGGCAATGTGTACTTGCTGGCATCACTGAGCACGAACAGCGGCAGCATGTAGGCATTCCAGCTTCCCACGAAGGTAAGGATTCCAGTGGTGGCCACGCCAGGCATGGACAGCGGAATGACCATGCGCCAGAAGAAGCCAAGGCGGGAGCATCCATCGAGAAGACAGGCCTCCTCAAGCTCATTAGGAATCGACTGTAGGAACGGCACCAAGATGATGATGGTCTGAGGAAGTCCGAAGGCAATCTGCGGAAGGATCAGACCCCACAGGGAGTTGGCCAGACCCAGATTGCGAATCAGCAGATACAAAGGTGTAATGCCAACGGTCATCGGGAACATAAGACCAGCAGAGAACAACGCGTACATAAGCGGCGCATAGCGGAATTTGTATCGGGCGATGACAAAGCTCACCATGATGCTAAGCACCACGACGCCTACCATGGTGGCGATACCCACGATGGTAGAATTCTTCAGTTCCGTCCAGAAAATATCACTTTCGACGACCGTCTTGTAGTTGTCGGGGACCCATGGGTTCGGCATCCCGGACGGATGGTTGGTGATCTGCGAATTGGTACGGAAACCGCCGAAGATAATGTACAACACCGGAGTGATACAGATGGCCACAAGCACCAGGGAGAAGAAGTAGACGATTGGGTTGCCCCATGGCGTCTTGGATGACTTACGGTAACCATTCTTCTTGCTGTACTCGCTTTTGTTAGAATGTCCTGCGATTGTTGCGGCAGTCATCACTTCACCTCACTTGCCAGGGCAGCAACCTCACGATGCTGCACTTCCTTTGCGCGCTTCCTGGCACGCTTCTCGGCTTCTTTCTGTTCAGTAACAGCACCGTCCAAGTCACGGTTCAGCACGAACTTCTGATAGACGAGTGCGATGATCAAAGAGATCACGAAGATGATCAGAGCAACGGCGGAACCATAGCCATAGTTGCCGGCTGAACGACCTTCACGCACCATGTAGGTGGCCATGGTGGACACACCAGCGGTGGTCGACACATACTTGCCCCACACGATATAGACCAGATCGAAAAGCTGCAGAGAGCCAATCATGGAAAGGAACACCCAGATCCGCAACGTCGGAGCAAGCAACGGCAACGTGATGCTCCTTTGCATCTGCCAGAAACTCGCCCCATCCACTTTGGCTGCTTCATACAGTTCATCGGGAATGGATTGCATGCCGGCGAGCATCAGAATTACGGCGAAACCGACGTATTTCCAGCTGATCAGCAACAGCAGCGTCCAAATAGCGATTTTCGGGTCGGCCAGCCAATCGGGACCATTGATGCCGAAGTTGGCCAGAATCTCATTGATGGCGCCCTTCTTCTGTAGCAACAGGCTCCATCCTGTGCCGACGATGACCTCGGAAACGACATACGGCACGAAGATGAGGGTGCGGATAAGACCACGCCCCTTGAACTTCTGGTTCAGCAGCAATGCGAACAGGATGGCGAGCGGAGCCTGGATAACCAACGAGCCGATCACGACCTCGAAGGTATGCAGAATCGCCGCCTGGAACGCGGGATCCTTAAGCGCTGTGATGTAGTTCTGGAGACCAACAAATTTACCTGTCTTGGAGGGAAGGCCGTAGCCCTTCCACTGATAGAAGCCGTAATAAGCACCCAAGACGATAGGCAGAATCACAAAGCAGACGAACAGAAGAATCGCAGGTGCGGACAGTACGAAAATCTCAACATTACGACGCATTTTGCCATCGGACGGTTTCTTGGACCGCTTAGCGCGCAGCGTCACCGCGTCTTTGCTTGTACTTGACATGGTTTTCTCCACTACCAGATACGTTTCTCGAATAGGAAGGAGGGCAGATGAAGATCTATCTATCCACCCTCCTTTGGCCGTCAACCAGCCATGTTCACTGTCAGCCCTTGGCCGCTGCGTCCTTCATCGCCTTGACGATGTCAGCCGAAGTCCCCTGTCCGGAAAGCAGATTCACCACTCCGGAATTAAGAGCGTTGCCAATATTTCCGCCGAGAGCGGTATCCATCCACAGCTGCATGCCATCAGACTTTTTCATAGCTTCGAGGATCGCCTTAAGATTTTCATCGGTAACCGCATCGTAAGCTTCGGCGGAAGCCGGAATGGTACTGAACGCAGTGGCGTATTTCTCCTGATTTGATTTCTCAGCCATGAAATTGACGAAATCAACAGCAGCGTCCGGAGCCTCGGGATTGACAGAGAAACCGGTCACAGCGCCCATCAAAGCACCTTCCTCGCCTTTTCCTCCGTCCACGGTCGGGAAGGCGAAGAAGCCAAGGTCAGCCATTGGCTTCTTGTCCGGAGTCAGGTCCTTGAGAACTCCAGGCTCCCATGTGCCCATGAGCTCCATCGCAGCCTTATGATTGGCCAGCAGACCTGCGGACGAGCTGGCGCCCTGCTGGGCCGTCGTGGTGAGGAATCCTTCGTTAAAAGCATTCGCATCCAACAAATCCTTCAGATCATCTCCGGCTTTGACCCAGCAGGAGTCGGAGAAGTCCTTGTCATTAACGCCCTTGGCGTAGGCCTTCGGAGAGCATTCGCGCATGGACAACCAGTAGTACCAGTGACCGACCGGCCAAGCATCCTTGCCACCGAGTGCGATCGGCTCGATGCCAGCGCTGCGAAGCTTCTGCACATCGGTCTTCAGCTCGCTGAAAGTGGTCGGCACGGCATCGATGCCAGCCTGCTTGAACAAATCCTTGGAATACCAGATGCCACCAGGCTGGACAGTGACCGGAACGCCATAGACCTTGCCGTCATAAGACACGGATTCCAATGAGGAAGACATTTGCTTTTTGACGGTATCGCTAATCTTATCAGTAATATCCATTACCTGGCCGGCATCAACCATGTCCTTGGTCTTGGCACCACCAAGGGTCATGTACACATCCGGGCCGGAGGCGGGATCCTGCATAGCGGTAGTCAGCTTGCCTTCGAAATCCTCGTTCTGGATGGCCTGAATCTGAACCTTGACACCAGTCTTCTTCTCAAACGCTTTGGCCAGATCCTCCCAATACTGCTTGCCGTCACCAGCTGTTGCGTTATGCCAGAACGTAATGGTCTTATCGTCTTTGGCACCAGCGCTGGAGCCACAGGCACCCATGCCCAACATGGTCGCCACCGCAAGAGTGGCAGCTGCAATGGTTTTGAACTTCATTGTCTTCTCCTTATTGACCAAGTCATCATCGACAAAATGATGGCAACGACAGGAACGATTTCTCTCGAATGGGTCGAATCGGGAAGCATGACCGCAACAAATGCTGCTGCAGCTCCCCTAGCAGACAGAGAATCAGCCTTTGACTCCCTTCGAAAGTCTCCATTTCGTTTTCGTTGTACCTACAGACTACCGAAACAAATCACACAAAGTCAAGTTTTTTGTAAAATCAGAAAACTAACTATTTTTCGTTGATTTTACAACGTTTTTAAGCATTGCCAACATATCGAAAGTTTCGAAAAACGTAAACCGAAACTTTCGTTCGCATTTTCGGATATGATGGAAATGAAGAAGGAGTGACTCATGCGCAATACGGCAAAAAAAGCTACAGTACGACTCTCTGACATAGCTAAAGAGACCGGTTATTCCCTTTCCACCGTATCCAAGGCGCTCAACGGCAGAGCCGACGTTTCCGAAGAGACGCGGCAAACCATCAACGCGGTGTTGAAACGGTATGGGTATTCCCGTAAAGCGACAGGTGCAAAAAGCCAACGAATTATCGAAATCGTGTTCCAAGATTTCGATAATGTTTGGGCCCTTGAAGTACTCCGTGGCGCCATTCGCGAAGCCAAGTTGCATGATTTGAACGTCATCACCACCGAAGGCGGCAATCGCCAGCACCCGGACTCATCCTGGATTGACAACATGCTGCGTCGGCAGACGGATGGCGCCATTCTTGTCTTCTCCAGTCTGACACGTATCGAGCGGAACAAACTGCATTCCAGAGGTATTCCCTTCGTCTTGTTCGATCCATTCGGTAATCCAGATCCAGACACGCTGTCGGTGCAAGCGGACAACTGGACCGGAGGCGTAATCGCCACCAGGCATCTGCTCGCACTCGGACATACCCGCATAGGCATCATCACCGGACCGGAGGAGATGATGTGTTCCAAAGCACGTCTGGACGGATATACATCAGCGCTCGCGGAACATGGAATCGAAGCCGATCCCGAACTTATCACCGAAGGCGATTTCACCACTTCCGGCGGTTACGCACAGTCCATCTCCCTGTTGAAACGACCGAATCGTCCGACCGCAATCTTCGCCGGCAGCGATCTGCAGGCCATGGGCGTCTACGAGGCGGCAAGGCAGCTGGGATTACGTATTCCCGAGGATTTATCCGTGGTCGGATTCGACGATGTGCAGACTGCCGCATTCCTTGGCCCGGCGCTGACCACCGTACGACAGCCGCTCCAAGACATGGCAAGGGCCGCCGTACGCATGCTGGTCGAAGCGCTGTCCACCGACGTGATCCAACCGCACATCATCATGCCGACATCGCTAGTGGTACGCAACAGCACACAGCAACTCGAGAGTTAATCAGCGGGGCAAACCTCACAGGCACAACCGGAGGGAGGACACAGCGCTCCTAGCCTTTCGACCCGTTTTCAACTCGTTCTAAGACGGCCCGTCGGAACATCAGCAGTGAACCATCCTGAAATTCCGTAGAATCTATGCCATGAAGCCGGCCATGCAACCGACGAACCCACCGGCCCATTCGGTGCTGAGGAAACGAGCATCGACACTCAGCAGGACCTGCCCCTGACGCACGAACGTCGCAGAATCAACCAGACCATGCATGCCAGTCACGATGACCGACAAGCGGTTGTCGTCGAAAAGTACCGCCGGACGCACTCCGTCAGCCTGTACGACGGCAACAGACCCAGCTTGCGAATCGTCTCCATTCACCATCTCGTAGCGCACATCCGTGCCACGCATCGAAAACACCGCGTAATGCGTGGAATTCTGCCGGATCACTAAAGAACCGGACATAGGAATCGGCATGAGCGTCGGCAGTTTCGCTATCCTGCGGTAGCTGATATCACGCTCGTCGCGCACCACCACACCGTTCGTCGAGCCATCAGCCACATCCACCAGCGCAGGTTCCACATCACCGGCGAGCGAGGATTTCACCCTAGGCTCGATGGTGATGCCATCGTCTTCAGTAGTAACCGTGATCTCGTCGGCCAGCCGACCAAGTCCAGCACAAGTTACCGGCCATCCGGGGTCACCCTCATGCGTATCTAATGCACCGTTGCCGTCCAGCTTCCAATCGGCCGGATTATGTTCCCAGGATACCGGAGCGACAAAGCTCTCCCTTCCCAAGTAGCTCAATAATTCGCCGTCATGCTTTCCCCGCGTCTCCCTCACGCCGAGACACACCAGCCACCATCCCAGTTCCGGATGAAGCAACAGGTCCGCATGTCCCACGCATTGCAGCGGTTCCGACAAACCCAGATGTCGGTGGGTGAGAATCGGATTCTTCTTATCCGCATGGAAGGCACGGATTGCGGTGCCAAGATAGCAGCGTTCCCCGTCACGAACCTGCGGAATGCACTCACCCGATTCGGATGCTTCCCGTTCGTAAGCTTCGAACGCCCGAAGCAGTCCATGCGGCGCATAGATGCGCATGGCCATCTCACTGTGTTCGAAACTGGTGCCCCCCTCGGCGGTCATCAGATACACATAATCACCCACGCGATAGAGATGCGGCGCCTCAGCCCACACCGCCTCCACACCGTATCCGCGCCATATTACCGTCTTGCCCGATCCCGCAGGAAGACCGTCATCGACAAAAGTCCAAGTCTCCGGATTAATGCGTTGGGTCCAGACCTCGGTCTGTCCTTCCCATTGCGGATTGACCGCAGGACGGGTCTGGGTCCAGTACACGTTGCCATCCCCGTCCTCGAATATGTCTGGATCGATGCCTTCGGCGCCCTCGATCCAGAACGGACCATGCCATGGCCCTTCGATAGAATCCGCTTCAAGGATAAAATTGCCCTCCGCGGCGTGGAACCGCATCAGCTCGCTTTCTGTGCAACCACCTTCCATAGCACGGCGATCATCAAGACGGGCAATGGTGCATGCAATCACATATTTGCCATGAATCCTGCGCAGCGTCGGCGCATAGACACCGCCCGAATCATCCACGAAAGGAATAAGCAGGCGCCTTGCCAAGTCAGCATCTATCACATTCGACACATGCTTCCAGCACGTCATATCCTCGGAAACGTAAATGGGAAGACCTGGGACAAGCTCAAAAGTAGAAGTCACCAACACAATTCGCTGGAACTCATCATCCCAAATCCAACTCGGATCAGGATTCATTCCACTAAGAATGGGATTGGTAATGGTAATAGTCGCGGTCATAAATACACCTTATTCAGAAACGCTTTTCCACATCGTATCATTGCGAATAGTTGAAATTTTCGACTTGCTTTCATAACACATGTAAGTCGTCCACCGACGACATAGCCGGCAGACGACTTGTATGCGAAGGAAATTTAAGGAAGGATGAGGTGAAAATATATGGTGTGCCGGAGCACCAACGCTTCGACACACCATATTCGGCTCTGTCACAGCCGAGCCTCGCTGTTTAATCCAGCGATAAATCAGAGTCCTAGAGAAAACTCCTTGTTGGGCCACGCCCGCCCCGGCAATTTCGGAGCGCTACGCGCACCCAACCACTGCTCGATTTCGGCTCATGCCTCGGCCAATGCGTCGATCATATAGTTGTTGATCGTGGCCTTGACGGACTCGAGGTGATCGGACTTGGTGGCTTCGATGAGCTTGGACTGCGGAATATCCAGAGCATACTCCTCGAGAGAGGCCAGGGAGGCGGTGCCGTTCTCGACGGTCGCGCCGATACCGGAATCGAAGGAGCTGTAGCGCTCGGCCTGCAGATTCTCGATGACCTTGTCCTCGTGCATCTTGGCAGCGACCAAGAGACCTGCAGCGAATGCATCCATACCTGCGATGTGGGAGCGGAACAGATCCTCGGCGGCGAAGGAGGTGCGGCGCGGCTTGGCATCGAAGTTCAGGCCGCCGTGAGGGCCGATCTGACCCTCGGCGAGGACCTCCCACATGACGGTGGAAGTCTCGTACAGGTCGGTCGGGAACTCATCCATATCCCAGCCGATGAGCTTGTCGCCCTGGTTGGCATCGAGGGAGCCGAGCACACCGGCCTCGCGGGCGGTGCGGATCTCGTGCTGGTAGGTATGACCGGCCAGGTTGGCGTGGTTGCCTTCGAGGTTCAGCTTCATGAAGTCGATGTCGTAGGTCTTAAGGAAGGCGATGGCTGTGGATGCATCGAAGTCATACTGGTGCATCGTCGGCTCCTTGGCCTTCGGCTCGATCAGGAACTGAGCGTCCAGGCCGATCTCCTGAGCATACTCGTGGCACATGTGGAAGAACTTGGCCATGTGCTCCTGCTCGCGCTTCATCTGCGTGTTCCACAGGTTCTCGTAGCCTTCACGTCCACCCCAGAACACGTAGTTCTCGGCTCCCAAGCGCTTGGCAATCTCCAAGGAGTGCTTCAGCTGGCCACCGGCATAGGCGTAGATGTCGGCGAACGGGGAGGTGGAAGCACCGGAAACGAAGCGCGGGTTGGTGAACAGGGAGGAGGTGTTCCACAGCAGCTTGATGCCGGTGGACTTCATGTTCTCTTCGATCTTGTCGACGACCTTGTCCAGGTTCTTGTCGGTCTCGCGCAGGGTATCGCCTTCCGGAGCGATATCACGATCATGGAAGCAGAAGTACTCGACGCCGAGCTTCTGGAAGAACTCGAAGGCGTAGTCGACCTTGGCCAGAGCCTCATCCTCAGCATTGGAGTACTTGCCGTACCACGGACGCTGGGCGGTGCCGGTGCCGAACGGATCGACCAGCTCCTGATCGAAAGTGTGCCACCAAGCGACGCCAAAACGCAGCCAATCCTTCATCTTCTTGCCGGCAACAACCTTGTCGGCATCGTAGTAATGGAAAGCCAGACCCTCCTGCGGTCCCTTTTCACGACCGATATACGGAATCTTTTCGATATCCCACAGACCCATGGGTTGCTCCTTTGCTATTGATTTTACTTTCGCAAGACATTGTTTTCCCGTCAAGCGGATTCCCGCCTGCCTTGATGTATATAATAAAATCAATTTCCTAAGTTTGTCAATTCAGTGAACTATTCGGCGTTTCCATTGAAGAATAGCCAATTATCAACTCAGTGATAAGGTGAGCATGTTTGTTGCACCGCAGCGCTACGCAACGAAGCACCCAATCGAAAGAAGGAAATCCATGAGCAAAAACGTCGACACCATCTGCGTGCAGGGAGGTTACCAGCCCGGAAACGGCGAATCCCGCACACCCCCGATCATTCAGGCGACAACCTTCAAATACAAGTCAAGCGAACAGATGAGCCGACTGTTCGACCTATCCGAATCCGGATACTTCTACACCCGACTGCAGAACCCAACCAACGACACCATCGCAGCGAAAATCTGCGAAATGGAAGGCGGCGCGGCCGCAATGCTGACCTCATCCGGCCAGGCGGCAAACTTTTTCGCACTCTTCAACATCTGCAACAACGGTGACCACATCGTTGCATCCTCCGCAATCTACGGAGGCACGTTCAATCTCATCAACGTGACCATGCGCAAAATGGGCATCGAATGCACGTTCGTAAGCCCGGACTGCACCGAGGAAGAACTCGAAGCGGCATTCCAGCCGAACACCAAGGCGGTCTTCGGCGAATCCATCTCCAATCCGGCGCTCATCGTTCTTGATTTCGAAAAGTTCGCGAATGCAGCGCACCGCCACGGCGTGCCACTGATCGTCGATAACACGTTCCCCACACCAGTCAACTGTCGTCCATTCCAGTATGGTGTGGACATCGTCACGCACGCCACCACCAAATATATGGACGGTCACGGCTCCTGCGTGGGCGGCGCGATCGTGGATTCCGGCAACTTCGACTGGATGGCCCATGCGGAGAAATTCCCCGGACTCACCACACCGGACGATTCCTACCATGGCGTGACCTATGCCAAGGACTTCGGCAAGGCCGCTTACATCACCAAAGCCACCGCACAGCTCATGCGCGATTTCGGCTCAACGCCGGCGCCGATCAACTCGTGGATCATGGGCATGCATTTGGAGTCGCTGGGCGTGCGTATGGAGCGCCATTGCGCGAACGCGCTCAAGGTGGCGCAGTGGCTGAGCGCCGACCCGCGCATCAGCTGGGTGAGCTTCCCAGGCCTTGAGGAAGACAAGTACCATGCGCTGGCCGAAAAGTACATGCCGAACGGCACTTGCGGCGTCATCTCCTTCGGCGTGCCTGGCGGACGCGAAAAGGTGTCCGCGTTCCTCGACCATTTGAAGATGGTGTCCATCGCCACGCACGTGGCCGACGCTCGCAGCTGCACCCTGTACCCGGCAGGCACCACGCACCGTCAGCTTACCGAGGAACAGCTCATCGAAGCAGGCGTTGGCATTGACCTGGTGCGCCTGAGCTGCGGCATCGAAAACGCCGACGACATCATCGCCGACCTCAAGCAGGCGATGGACGCGGTGCTCTGATTCCCGCGAACCACGCGACCATACGGTAACGGTGGGGCCCGCGACGGGGAACGATCCCGTCGCGGGCCCCACCATATCCGACTCGCGGACGGCACCGATCCCGCGCAAGTCATCGCCACTATCCTATGCCGCCGCCGGCATAGGATAGTGGCAGGAGCCCGCGGCGGTCGGCGTACAGATGGAGCCGGATGGAGTACGGCCGGAGTACAGACGTCACCAGGCGGCAACGGCACACCCCCGGAGGAGCGATGGACAACGACGACTACACGGCCAAGATGACCGAGCTCATCGCATTGCTGCGCGCCATCGGCAACGACACGCAGCAATGCGAGGTCAAGGAGTGCAAACGCAGAATCAGCTCGACCATCACCGAGACGCTGTCCGCGTTCTCCAACGGCAACGGCGGGTACATCATCCTGGGGCTGAGCGAGAAGGCGGGGTTCACGCCGGTCGAGGGCTTCGACGCCCGCGCCATGCAGGAGGCGTTGAGCCAGGCCTGCGAGAAGCTCACGCCCGTGGTCCGGCCCGTGATCGTGACCTGCCCGTTCGAGGGCGCGAATTTGGTGTTCGCCGTCATCGACGAGATGCTGCCGCGGGAGAAGCCCTGCTTCGTCTCCTCGGTCGGCCCGCACGGCGGCTCCTACATCCGCACCGGCGACGGCGACCGCAAGATGACCGCCTACGAGGTCGATCGTCTGCTTGATGAGCAACGCCAGCCGGAGCACGACATCGCGGTCGTGTCGGAGGCCACGCTCGACGACTTGAATCCCACGCTCGTCCACGCGCTGCTCGAATGCGAGCGCAACCGCCATCCGCATGTCTTTGCGGAGCGTTCCGACATGGACATGATGCTGGACCTGCGCATCCTGAGACGCATGCCAACCGGCCACCCCGCGGACGACACCGTGAAACATGCCGCGAAACATGCCGCGGATTGCGACCCGGCGGGAACCGCGTCCAGGGAAGACGACACGGATATCGGCGCGGACACCGACACGGACGAGGAGACCCGGATCGCATCCGTGCCGCGCCCCACGCTTGCGGGACTGTTGGCCGTCGGCCGGTATCCGCAGAAGTTCTTTCCTCGGCTCAACGTCACCATCGCCGTCTACCCCGGTACCTCACGCGACGACGTGTTCACCGGCGATGCACGGCTCGTCGCCTCCGAAACCATCACCGGCCCGATCCCGATCATGATCGATGACGCGGTCGCCTCGCTGATGGCATGGACGTCCGGCCCAGGCGGCGCCGATTCCGGCGCGCAACCATCACAGCCGCCGATGTATCCGCAACTGGTGTTGCGCGAGGCCATCGCCAACGCGTTGACCCACCGCGAATACTCCCCGGACGCGCTCGGCACGCCCGTGCATGTGGACGTGTTCACCAACCGAATCGAGGTCTCGAACCCGGGCGGCCTGTTCGGCGCGGTCTCCAAACAGCGGCTCATCCATGAGGCGTCAACGTCCACGCGCAACGCATTCCTGTTCTCACTGCTGCGGTCCACCCCGTATCCGGACGGCGGCACCGTGCTGCGCGACGACGGCACCGGATACCTGCGCATCGGCGCCGCGCTAAGGAACGAGACGCGCGAACCGGTGCGCATCGACAATTCGCTCGATCGGTTCCGCGTCACCATTCCCGGCCCTGTGGTGACCAGACAGTCAGGTGTCAACGCCCGTCGCGGGACAAGGCCAGCGCCTGGATGCGGTGCTGGAAGGTGAAGACGCGATTGACGATGTTGATGATTGGCCCGACCAACACCGCGGAAATCACCGTGCCGATGCCGACGCCGCGCAACCCGTGGAAGAAGATCAATGACAGCACCGCGGCGATGATGATCAGCGTGATGTCGAATACGGCCTTCACCGTGCCCACGCGCACGCCGCTGACCTTAGCGATGGCACGGACCACGCCTTCGCCGGGCACCACCACCACGTTCGGCGCCAGCTCGATGACGATGCCGAAGGCCAACGCCACGCAGCCTAAGCCGATGCACAGGAACTGCTCCCACAGCATGGTGGGGTGCAGAACACCGAGGATGGCCATGCTTACGTCGATCATGACGCTGAACAGCACGTTGACCATGATCTACAGGAACTGGGAGGGCTTGAAGTCGCGGCGCAGCAGCACGACCTGAACCAGAATCAGCAGGATGTTCCAGATGAATGTGGTCACGCCGAAGCTGAACATGGGGAACTGCAGGCTGCACACGTACGGCACGCTGGAGATGGCCGAGGTGCCCAGATTGCCCAACGTGATCAGTGCCACACCGAACGAGTTGATGACGACGCCCAGGGCGAAGAACGCCAAACGCTGCGGCATGTTGTTCATATGGTACGACTCCTCTTCTTCCGTATCTTGGTGCCTGCGTTTTGCGGCACTGCCCCCAGGCGGGGCCAGGCCGGGAACCTATGAAAAGCAGACGTCTCGACAAACCGGACACCCAGACATCAATTGCTTAATATTTGCTCGTACCCCCCCCCCGCTTTTCCCGCATCTTCCTGTATCTTCCCGCATCACCCACGAAGCCATGCATGCCTTCCCTCCCAATCCGAACCGCCGCGTCCCAGCGCACAGCCGGACCCCCGAAATCGGCGTCGTGAGTACAATGTCGCCGAGACGAAAGGGGATCATGTGCTGCTTGCCGCGCTGGGAGTGCTCACCGGAATAGTCACGCCGTTGCAGACTGCCGTCAACGCGCGACTGCGCGGAACGTTGGGCACACCGTTTCGCGCGTCGCTGGTGTCATTCACCGTGGGATTGGCAGCCACAACGATTGCGGCACTGCTGCTCGGACCGTACCCGCTGGTACCTGAGTCGGCGCTCCACGGCCCCTGGTGGATGTGGTTCGCCGGGCTCTTCGGCGTGATCTTCATGACCGGGAACATCCTGCTGCTGCCCAGGCTCGGCAGTCTGCAGACCGTGCTCATGCCGGTGCTGGGGCAAATCACGATGGGACTGCTCATCGACCAGTTCGGCTGGCTGGGCAACCCTCGCCATCCGATGACCATGGCACGCGCAGCCGGACTGGTGCTGGCAGTCCTCGGCGTGCTGCTGGCGGTCGCCGCCGCCGACGCCAAGACGCTGTTCGGCGGTCCGAACCCGTTCGGCTCGCGGCACGGAGCGGCGCGCACCCCCCCGCAATGCTGTCCGCGGACACGTTGCGACCCCCTGCGGACGGCCGCTCCACGAACCGAACCCGCTCGCCAAGCATCTGGCTATGGCGTGGACTGGGCATACTCTGCGGCATGTCGTTGGCGGTGCAAGCCGCCATGCTGGGACGACTGGGTACGGCGCTCGGATCGCCGATCAAGGCGTCGGTCGTCTCGTTCATCCTGGGATTTGTGCTGCTGTGCGCCGTGGTCGTGTTCCGTGACCATGGCCTCGATCTCGGTAAGGCGATCCGCGGGCATAATCCGCCGTGGATGTGGATCGGGGGCCTGCTCGGCGCCGTTGTGGTGCTGATGACCTCCTGGCTGTCGCCGCAACTCGGCACCGGGCTGACGGTGCTGGTGGTGCTGATCGGACAAGTGACCGGCGGATTATGAGTCCGATGCTCTAACCGACTGAGCTACAGCCCCACGCCGGTTCGTGGCCGGCCCCTATAGTCTAGCAAGCCGCTGGACGTTTGCCCGGATGCTCGTCAACGGGCGGCATCCTGACAACCGCCGACCGGAGACAGCGGTCACCCGCGACGGTCGGCATCGTCGCGCAGCGCCCGTCCGGAAGCAAAACGATCCAACGCCCCGGTGGCGGCGATGGCCCTGTACAGATACCAGCTCATCACGCCGGCGATCAGCACGCCGCCGACCAATTCACTGATCATATGGATGACGCCGCGGGGGCTGAGGAACGATACGCCCCGATACCGGAACAGCATCAGGTACACGCCGTATTCCAAGGCCACCAAGGCGCCGGACGCCATGGAGATCGGCAGGTTGAACACGCGGTACCGGGTGAGCGCGAACGGCAGTTCGGCGAACACGCCCTGCAGCGCCGCGGACGCGAACACGAACCCGAACGAGAACTGGTTGCCCAGCAGCATCTCGGCCGCGCTGCCCACCAGGTTCACATAAACCGCGGCTCCGGGCTTACGCAGGATGATGACGGCCAACGTGCCGGAGAAATACCACAGCGGGTGCCGAATGCTGGCCAGTCCGGGCAGAATGCCGCCGATGATCGGGGACAGCCATGCGTAGGCGAAGTTGAACAGCCAGAACACCAGTCCGCAGGCCACGCCCAACGCGGCGCCCACGGCGATGTCGGACGAGGTCCAGCGCCAACGACGGTCCGCGGCCCGGCCGCCGGAGGATGGGGACGACAATCCGGCGGGACCGGAGGCATCCCTCCGTGCCGACATGCCGGCCATGTCCGACGTTTTCCCTACGGCGGGCATGGTGTGATGATTTGGTTGTTGAGGATGTTCGGCCATGGGACGCTCCTGTTCCCTGTTGGCTGCGCACGGCATGAACACGGGGAGGCCCCGCGGACGATCCTTGACCTGCGCAGCCCGGGCGGGATCGCCACGTGCCACTGTATCAGGCGGCTCCTCTTGCCGCGCCCCGACGTTATAGGCCTAGGTTGGAACGCGCGCGCATCCGTGTGCGGACCGTCAGTTGGTCGAGACGAACCGCATCGGATTGTCGATGAAGCGGCGCAGACCGATGGCGGCCGAACCGATCAACGCCGGTTTGGACGTCACGTCGGCCATCAGCACCTTGGCGCGCGCCTCGGGGTATCCAAGCACCTGGCGCCGCATCCTGCCCTGCATATGCGAGGCGATCTCCGGCCCGAACTGCGACCATACGCCGCCCAGCATCACCGTATCGACGTCGCAGATGTTGATCGCCGACGCGATGGCGGAGACCATGGCCTCGATGGCCTTGTCCACCACCGCGGCCTTGACGTCCCCGTCACGCCACCGTTCGATCAGCTCGTTGATCGACTCGCGCCGCGCGGCCGCCGACCCGCTGGCGATGCCCGCGGACTCCACCATCGCCCTGCGGCCGGCATAGGTCTCCAAGCACCCCGCAGCTCCACCGACACGTGGCCGAGTTCCCCGCCGAATCCATGGTCGCCGATCTCCACATGTCCGCCACGGACCACCGCGCCGCCGATGCCGACGTCCGTGGACAGGTAGATGAATGAGGCGTTGGGGTCCACGATGCCGTCATCCTCACGGTGCATGGCGTATCCGGGAATCTGCGCGAGCGCCGCCATATTCGCCTCGTTGCCCGCAGTCGCATCCAGCCGCCGCACCACGTCGAACCGCTTGAGATCCAACTGTTCCCATCCCAGGTTGCGGGCCATGAGGAGCCTCATGTCATCCGTGACCAGACCGGGCAATGCCAGTCCGGTACCCGTCACGGTGTATCCGCGGTCGGCCAGCAGCCGTTCCTGCCCAAGCGACAGGGCGTTCAGTTCGGAGAAGATGTCGTCGGCGTCCACGTCGGACATATCCGCATCGACCCAGCGTTCCGCGACCACCGTGCCGTCCAGGTCGAGCACGATGGTGCCGTAGCCGTCCGTATTCACCTGCAGACCGATGCCGCAGTATCGGCCTCCGGCGATGAGCAGCGGCGTGCTGGGACGCCCATAGGAGGATTGTACGCTCGGCGTCCCCTCGCGCACGACGCCGTTGTCGACAAGCATGGAAACCAGCAGGGACATGGTCACCTTGGTCAGTCCCGTCTGTTTGGCCAGTTCGGCGCGGCTCATCGGTTCGGCGGCGCGCAGCAGCGTGCTGATGACCACCGAGAGATTGTGGTTGCGTAGATCGTCTTGGTTGATTCTGCGCAACGTAGTCATGACGTAGCTCTCCTCTATGTGTTCTGATGCTTCATCGCCTCCGGCGTGCCTCCCACAACATTGTGAAAATGGTACACACACCAGTATAGTTCATTCGTCAAACTATTTGCGTATAATGGCAACCGTATTCGGACAAACGCCATCAGCCCAACGTTTTTGGCGGCATGTTGCAAGGAAGCACAATGAGCAGAGTTCTGGTGGCCGGCGTGGACACGTCCACCCAGTCGACCAAGGTGCGCGTCACCGACGCCGAGACCGGCGAGATGGTCCGTTTCGGGCAGGCCAAGCACCCCGACGGCACCAGCGTGAACCCCGATGCCTAGTGGCAGGCGTTCCAGGAGGCCGCGGAACAGGCCGGCGGGCTCGACGACGTGGCCGCGCTGGCGGTCGGCCCCGGCGGCGGCGACAACGCCATGGCGTCGCTGGGCCTGAGCATGGGTGTGGGCGACGTAAGCATCTCGCTGGGCACCTCGGGCGTGGCCGCGGCCATCTCCCCCGTGCCCGCCTACGACATGACCGCTTCGGTGACCGGATTCGCCGACTGCACCGGACATTGGCTGCCGCTGGCCTGCACGATCAACGGTTCGCGCATCTCCGATGCCGGACGCGCCGCACTCGGCGTGGGCTACGACGAACTGGCCGAACTGGCCGCGGCCGCGGAACCGGGTGCCGGAGGCATCACGCTGGTGCCGTACTTCGACGGCGAGCGTACCCCGAACCGTCCGGACGCCACGGCGGCGCTGTACGGCATGACGTTGGCGAACACCAGGCGAGAGAACATCGCCCGCGCGTTCGTGGAGGGTCTGCTGTGCTCGCAGCGCGACTGCCTTGAACTGGTCAAGGGTCTGGGCGTGGACGTCAAGCGCATCCTGCTGATCGGCGGCGGAACCAAGTTCGCGGCCGTGCGCGCGCTGGCCCCCGCGATCCTCGGCATGGACGTCGAACTGCCAGAAACCGACGAGCACGTGGCGATCGGCGCGGCCCGTCAGGCCGCCTGGGTGCTGTCCGGCGAGACCGAACCGCCGACGTGGCCGGTCAAGGTCGAGACCACACTGACCGGCGAACCAACCCCGCAGGTGTACGAGCAGTACGTGCGCTGGCGCGGCTGATGACGTCACACGATGAGGTTATCGGAACGACGAGGGCCAGCAGCCTCATCTCATATCACCATCAGGAAAGGAACATTGATGACTTTTCATTTCACAGTCCGTGATGATAAGCAGATTCGTGTCATCATCGACACCGACGCCGATTGCGAGGCCGACGACCCGTTCGCTATCGCTCAGGCGTTGCTGACACCGAAGTTCATGGTCAAGGCGATTTGCGCCGAGCATTTCAACGAAGCGGGCAGTATGGAACGCAGCTTCCGCACCGCATCCACGGTTGTTCAACTGCTGAACTCCGATGTACCGGTATTCGAAGGCACCCGCACGCCGCTGGCGGGGCTGCACCTCGCCTCTGATGAGGACCTCTCCCCCGCTTCGCGCGCGATTCTCGACGAAGCTCTGAGTACCGATACCCATCCGCTGTTCGTACTGTGCCTCGGCGCCATCACCAACGTGGCCGCCGCCATCAAGCTGCACCCGGAAATCGTCAGCCGGATGACCATCATCTGGATCGGCACGCAGCTTCCCGGCAACGATGAGGAAGCCATTCGCGAATTCAACTCCGGCAACGACGTGGAAGGCGCCAATCTGGTGCTGACCAGTGGTGCGAATCTCTGGCTGGTGCCTTATCAGGTCTACCGTACGATGAATGTGAGCATTGCCGAACTACAATGTAAGCTTGCCGATGCGGGCGCCATCGGCGAGTTCCTGTTCGACAATCTCGTAAAATACAATGATAGTGATTTCGCGTTCTGGACTTCGGGAGAAAGCTGGTCATTGGGAGATTCGCCCGCCGTCGGCTTGGCGATGAAGCATGATTGCGGCGAATTCCATTACGCGCCGGCACCATTGGTCAAGCCGGACAGCTCCACTGCTTTCATACCGTCTCGCCCAACGATACGCATCTACGACAGCATTGACAGTCGATTCATTCTCGAGGACCTCTTCGCCAAGTTGACGCTGTTCGCACGCGGTTGACGACCCGATAATATGCGACCACCAACGGTGACGCCTCCCATCGGGGCGACAAGGCTGTTCACGATCGAAATCACAACCGGAAGGCCGCCCCTTTGCGGTACAGGTTCTGCAACGCTCGGCAATTGGTGTTCCGTACCACCCGATCCCGGTACGGAACACCATAGCACCTGATAACGGTGCTCCGTACCATGCCACAGCCGAGATACCATAGCAAAACGGCGAAACCAAACCGTTATGCCGAGTCCGATTCCGCCGCGGCATGGTATGGAAGCGCAATCCAACGCTTCAAGGACTTCCGCACCCCGCCAAGAGCAGGGTAATAAGGCCGCTGCCGAATCATGTGCCCGACAACGGCTCGGTGGCGAGGCAAGCCTGCCCCGCCACCGAAGCGGAGATGCCGCCTTTCATCGCACATCCATGTACGGCTTGCCATCCCTGTACACCGTGGCGGCTGCGTATCGATGTACAGGTGGAGGGCAAAATGTGTGGTCATAGACGTGTATACGGCAGGTGTGGATATCAAGTCTCCGGCGCCTCCATCCCTCGATACACCTTGATACATCCTCAGAACACGACCGGTGTCACGCACGAGGCGAGGATGGCACGCGCATCGTCGCGGGTGATGCGGCGGTAGGAGCCGCCGACGTCGCCGGCATGGTCGGCGAGCTTGTCCAGCGTGGCCGGATCGGCTGGAATGCCGACCTCGGACAGGGTGAGCGGGGCACCGACCAGACGCAGAAAGTCGGCGTAGCGCTCGATGCCCTCCTCGGCCACCTCTCGCTCGGATTTGCCGGTCGAGTCCACGCCCCACACGTTCACCGCCCAGCGGGCGAAGCGTGCGGTGGCTTCGGGGCGTGAGGTGTAGACGTACTTCATCCAGTGCGGATGGACCACGGCCAGGCCGGCGCCGTGCGGGATGTCGAAGTAGGCGGAGAGCGCATGCTCGATGCCGTGCGTGCCCCAATCCTCCTCCTTGCCACGCGAGATGACGCGGTTGAGCGCGAACGTGGAATCCCACATCGCGTTGCCACGGGCCTCATAACTGCGCGGATGGCGACGGCAGGCGCACCAGGAGCGCAGGATATGCCGTTGGATGGCCTCGGCCATCTCGTCGGAGAGATTGTCGTCGCTGGGTAGCGAGAAATATTGTTCGCAGGTGTGGCAGAACATGTCCACGAATCCATAGGTGGTCTGTTCAGCCGGCAGGGTGAGCAGATAGGTCGGGTCGAGTACCGAGAACTTCGGCGTCAGCGGGAAGGATGTGTAGCCGAGCTTGCGGTTGCGGGCCCAGTTGGTGAGCACAGCCGCGTCGCCCATCTCGGAGCCGGTGGCGGCGATGGTCAGCACCACGACGAGCGGCACAAGGTTTTCGGGGGCGGGCTTGCCGGTTTCGACGTAGTCGTCCCAGAGGTCCTCGTCCTCGCCCAGGCCGGAGCCCAGCGAGATGAACTTGGCGCAGTCGATGACCGAGCCGCCGCCGACGGCCAGGATCAGGCTCACCCCGTGCTCCCGAACCAGGTTCACGCCTTCGAGGACCTTATCGAGTCGCGGGTTCGGGGTCACGCCGGAGAGTTCGACGACCTCGTTGCCGGCCTCGCGCAGCGCGGCCGTCACATCGTCATAGGCGCCGTTGCGCTTGATCGAGCCGCCGCCGTAGACCAGCAGCACGGCGCCGGGGCGTGACTTGGCCTCCTCGGTGACATGCACGGCCTGGCCTTCGCCGAAGTAGATCTTGACCGGGTTGTGGAAGATGAAGTTTCTCATGTGTTCATTCCTTTCATGAACTGCTCCGTTACGCAATGGATTCGGCGAACGGCGGAATCGGCAGTCCGTTCGACCCGCACAGCAGTCCGTGACTCGGGGCGTTGCGCCACGCATACCGCACGGCCGCCGGCCTGCGCCACGGCACGTCAATGACCACGGTGTTGCCTTCGACTCGCGCCGGCACGGTGTGCCGGGAGCCGTCTTCCCACACCAATTCGAACTCGCCCGGATCGGCGCCGTCCATCGTGTCCAGACCGCAATCGCCGGTGCCGTCGTCGAAGGCGATGGTCAGCCGGCCGTCGGCCAGCCGCACGCCGGTCGGTTCCGGCGAGCGAGGCGCGTCGTCCTTGCCGTAGACGAGGCGTTGCGCCGCGGCGAACAGGCGGTCTGCGACCACGCTCTTGTTCCACGGGTGCAGGTCGTTCCAATCGCCCGCGTCGAGGGTCACCACGGCGGCGACGTCCTCGATCGACTTGGCGGCCTGCCACTGGTGTTTGCGGACGAGTGCCCAGCCGCCGTCCTCCACACCGTCGATGGAGAACACCGGCAGCTGCACGATGAGGAACGGCAGCCGCTGCTGCCCCCATGCCTTGCGCCAGCAGCCGATCATCGCGGCCAGCATACGGCCGTAGTCGTCCGCCACGTCGCCAGTGTTCGACTCGCCCTGGTACCACAGCGCGGCGCGTGCGGCGTACCCGGCGCAGGTCGCGGTCATGCCGTTGTACAGGCCGAGCGGCTTCCAGCGCACGAAGTCCTCGCCGGGGCAGTCCGCGTCCGTGCGTGCGCCGATGGAGTAGGTCCAGGTGCCGTCGAGATTGTACGAGTCGTCGCCCATGTCGAGGTGCATGTGCTTGCCCGGCGTCACGCGGCCCGTGCCGTGTTCGACGACCAGGCGCACGTCGATCTCGTTGCATCCGGCCTTCAGCACGCCTTCGGGCACCATGTAGTCGCGGGAGAGGTACTGGTGTTCGGACTGGCCGACTTTGACCCCGTTGACGAAGGTTTCGTCGGAGTCGACCATGGCACCGAGATGCAGCGCCGCCGATTGTCCGGCCGCGTAGGCGGGCAGCGTGACCGTGCGGCGCAGGTGGATCACGCCGCGGAATCCGGTCAGTCGCGGATCGGCGTCCTTCAGGAACGCGGGCAATGTAAGCGTGCCGTGGCCCAGATCCTCGGATTGGGCTTCGGTCTCCCGGGTCCGCAGGTCCTCATACCAGCGGTTCATTGCGGCGATGCTCTCCTCGCTGCGGGTGCGGGCCACCTCGTCGTCGCGGTAGGGTTCCAGGTCGGCGAGCGCCTTCGGCCACGCGGCGAGCGTCTCCTCGTCCATCCACGATTCGATCGGCGAGCCGCCGAGCGTGATGTTGAGCAGACCGACCGGTACGCCGAGCCATGCACGAACCATGCGTCCGAAGAAATATCCGACGCCGGTGAACTCGTCGAGCGTGTCGGCGACCGCACCGACCCAGCGTACCGGTTCGTCGAAGTCGCGGCGAGGACCATGGAAGTCGAACCGGACGGGGACCTTGCAGTGGCGCAGCAACGGGTCGGGTTCGCGCGTGTATTCCGACGGGTACCGCCAGCGCAGGAACTCCATTTGGTATTCCATATTCGACTGTCCCGCGCAGATGAACACCTCGCCCGCGTAGACGTCATGCGCGATCACCGGTTCGTCGCCGCCGTCGACCCGCACCTCCAGCCGGTAGGGGCCGCCGGGTTCCAGCGGACCCAGTTGTACGACCCAGGCTCCATCGTCACCGACCACAGCGTCGGCCGATCGATCGGCAATGGTAATCCGCACCTGCGAACAGGGCCTTCCCGTTCCCTAAATTCTCAACGGGGCACCTGACTGTAACACTCCCCCTTCGCCGAACAGCGGCGAAAGCGTTACGGTATCCTGCCCCTCATTCATCGTCGTCATCATTCCTCCCACTCTTCCTTGTACCGAGGTTTGTCATAAATAGGTGAGCGCGAAACCGTTGTTCGTTCGTCATTGAAGGTGAGCGCGAAACGGTGCTTGCGTTCCTATTTGTTGTCTTGTTCGGCGTCGGCGCGCATGCGTTCGATCACCTTTCCCAAGTATCCCATGTCCAGGCCCTGTCGGCGCGCCATGCCTTCGGTGCGTTCGCGGCTGAGCCGTTCGAGTTCGTCCTGGATGGCGACGATCTCGCGGCCCAGCCGGGCGGGGTTGGTGGAGGCGATCAGATTTTCGATGCGCGTCCGGGTGGCGTCGTCGACGTAGCCCCGGCCGCCGTCGGCGCGGCTGGCCGCATCGTATTCCAGTACGCGTGCCCACGGGGTGCGGGGCCGGTCGTAGACGGTCCTCCTGCGCCCGTCGCGCCCCTGCTCGATACGGGCCGGCTTTCGCGTCGGGGTGAACAGGTTCAGCAGCAGGTAGGTCTTCGCCCACAGCCGGTCGGGCAGGTCGCGCTGCTCCTCGGTATCGCAGCGCCAGTAGAACGCGAACCTGCGCACGACGTGGTTGTTCCGGGATTCGACGGTGGCCTGGTCGTCCTTCCTGTACGGGCGGCTCCTGGTCTGTTCGATGTCCTTGTGCTGGAGCCAGTCGATGAGCTCGTCGTTGACGGACTCCGTGCCGTTGTCGGAGTCGAAGCAGGTGACCGGGAACGGGAACAGGGGGATCGCCAGGTCGACGGCCCTGCGGATGTTGGACTTGGCGTTGTTGCGCACGGTGACGCTCACGGTCCAGTTGGTCGCGTAGTCCACCATCGTCAGCGTCCTGGCGAACTCGCCCCTGGCTCTGGGCCCGCAGTGCGCGACCGTGTCGGCCTCCGCCAGGCCCGGCAGGCGCGCGATCTCGTCGGCGCACTTGCGGATGCGGACCGAGTTGCGCAGATGCTCGCCGGCCGGACGCGTCAGCGACATGCCCCTGGGCATGGCCGCCCGTTTGAGCGGCCGCAGCCGCCGGTCGATGGTCGACGCACTCATCGAGCACACCTGCTCGAGCGCGTCCCCGTCCACGTCGTCGAGTTCCCCGTCGGCCCTGAGCGCGGGGATCCACTGGTCGAGCATCGCCTTCATGTACGGACCGCACGGCATGCCCATCAACAGCCACAACCGCTCCAATAGTCGTTGCGCCTCCTCGCCGTACTTCGGTCTGCGGCCGCGGCCCGGCCCCGGTCTTTCCTCGGACCCGACCGCCTGCGAGAGCAGGCGCCGTGCCGTGGACCGGCCCATGCCCACGGCCACGAGCCGGTCGAGGACCTCGCCCTTCTGCTTCTTCGTTCCCCTGGCGTACTCCGCCCTGAACCTGTTCGCCAGCCGCTTCCTCGTGGCCATGTCCAGTCCGCCTTCCATAAGGCAAGCATCCCCGCGTCCGGCCATGCCGGACGGGATTTCACGCTCACCATTTATGACGAACAAACCAGAATTTCACGCTCAAACATTACGACAAACGTCGGTACCATCGGCGCTTTCAGGAAGCGCCGCAATTATTGAAGAGTCATTCCATAGGCTTGCACCACCAATGCCATGGCCTATGGAATGACAGGAACTGAGCGCTTACGCTCTCAGCTTGTGCACCCGCTTGCGGTCTTGTCGTCCGGCCTTGCAGGGGCCGAAACGATTCGGTGCGCTGGCGGGTGTACAAGTCTCATCGACGCCGAGCGATGACCAGCCCGCATCCGGCGGCAACCAGCAGCAACGCCACCACGGCGACTCCGATGACCGCGGAACCGGTCTGCGGCATCTTGTCGTCGTTGTCAGCATCGTCGGAAGGCTGCGGCTTCTCGTCGCCAGGCTTGTCGGTACCCCCCCCAGGGGTCTCCTCGCCGCCGGGGGTCTCGGTTTCGGAGGAATCGGCCAGCAGACGCAGCACGCCCCAATGGGACGCCGTCTGATAGCCGGCGCCGGTCGGATCGGCCCAGTTGCGGATGCCGATTCGGGCACCGTTCTTCGCGTCGTTGATCTGGAAGTCGACACCTTCGAAGGTGCCGGCCTCAGCCGTTCCCAGATCGATGGCCATCTCGACGACATAGCCGCCATCGACGATCGTGCCGGCGGTCTGGACCATGGACTTCTGGACATCCTCCGACGCGCCGGAGCCGAAGCTCAGCTCCGCGCCATCGGCGGACACGCGAATCTGCTGGATGTCGTTGGTGTACTGGCCGCTCTTGGTGTTGCCGCGGTCGATGTATACCTCCACGGAGTCCTTCTCCCACGGATTCGAGTTGGTCAGGTCGATGTCCGCGTCGGTCACTTCCATGAGGACATACAGCTTGCCGTCCGACCACAGGGTCTTGGCGGTAGCGGTCGCCTCGGGGGAAGGCGTGGCGGCGGTCACCTTATCCACGGGAACCTCGTTGGCTTCCGCCCAGACGGGATCCGACGGGTCGGCGTCAACGACCGGAGCTTGGGCGTCGGCGGGAACCTTCACGGCTTCCGTGTAGCTCAGCGGCTCGGCCAGCGTGACGGCGCCGGTGTCGTTCGTGCTCCACGCGCTGGTCTCCGTGGTGGCGGAATCCGTCGCGATGACGTTCATCTCGACGATGTCCTTCTCTGCACCGGTGTACGGGATATCGGCCACGACTTCGTATCCGGCATCAGACGAAACGACGTTGGCCTGCACACCCTCGCCGCCGGTCACACCGTTGCGGCCGATCGTATACTCGGCGTCACCCACACGCACGGTGACGGTGTCGTCATCCGCCGCGCTGACATCGGCGACATCCGCGTAGACGACCAGAGAGCCGTCCTTCCAATAGACATTGAACGAGCCGGAAACGGCGCCATTCGCAGACGGGGTCATCTCGACCAGCGAAAGACGTTCCCACGGAGAGGACGCGCCGGACTCGGCCACGGTACCGGGAAGCGCCGAGTCGATGCCCACGGCGTCATCCTTGAATGCGTTCATGCTCTTCAACGGCTCGGGAAGGTTGGCGCTATCACCGATGTAGCCGATGTACGCCGGCTTCTTCTCCAGGTTGTCGTCGAACAGCAGCGGAGCGCCTTCGCCACTACGCCAGGACAGTCCGTCGATCAAGCCCCACACCGTAACGGAGAACAGCTGCGCAGCGTGACGGTGGATGATCTGATTTACTTCATAGTAGTACTGGCCCTGTTCGATGAGCTTGGCCTCCGTGACCGGGGTTCCGGTCGTCACGTCCAGTTCGGTGATGGCCTGCTTCTTGTTGAAGCGTTCCATGTCGGTCAGCGCGGCCTCCAGGTTCGAGGTCGCCGTGGTCAACGTCACATGGAACTGGTGGCCGATGCCGTCGAACGGCACGCCTTCGGCAACCATACGGTCCAGCAGGGCAGCATACCGGGTGCGCTTACCCGACTGCTCGGTGTTGTAATCGTTGATGAACAACGTCACCGGATGATCGTCCGAAGGATCGGCGTACACCTCGTTGAAGTACGTGTTCGCATTCTCGAACGCGTCATAGATGTAGTCCTCACCGTCGTAGGTCTGGTACCACAGCGAATTGCGCATGCCGTTGGTGTCCGGATTGTCGGTGTCGTTCACGGTTTCGTTGACGACATCGAACGCCACGACGGGATTCGTGTCGCTGCCGAACGGACCGAACTCATCGGAGATCGCCTTGGCGACGTTCTCGATGTGCTGACGCTGACGCTCCTGCATCGTGGCCTTGTCGGCCAGCGGGCAGCTGGTGACACCGGCGGTGTTATTGGTGTCCTCACACCATTCGTCCGCCTGGAAGAACCAGTCGGGCGTCTGGGAGTACCACACCAGAACGTGGCCGTAGATCCGGATGTTGTTGTCGCTGGCGAACTTCAACAGGCTCCGGGTGTTATCGGACATGGCGAACTCATGATTGCCGTCGTACCAGCCTTCCGGCTTCATCGAGTTTTCCGGAGTGATCTGGTTGAAGTTGGCAAGCACCGTATCCTGCCGTTCCTGGCTATTGAGACCGCTATAGGCTTCGGTCGCCACACCGGCGGCGATGCCCAGAGCGTTGTACTCGCCCTTGATGCCACCGGAGTAGTCGCCTTCCGCGGCGGTAGCCGACGGAGCGAATGCCAGCGGCACCAGCATGGCTACGGCCGCAAGCGCCGCGACGATGCCACGGCGCTTGGACGCCCCACGTTCATCGGTTGTATTGAACAATGTGTATCCATCACTTTCCTCATTGATAATGGTGTATTCCTTGCGTAGCCCGCGTATCGGGCCGTTCGGTTCGGCAGCTACTCTGCCCCCGAACCCGTTCGCTCGCACCTCCTTCACTCTTGTCTCTCGCTGACGTATTGACGCGTCAGCCCTGTTCCGAACCCATCGAACGGAATGGCCCCGCAACCGATGGGTTCAAGTCTGTCGGCACCTCACCAGGTGCGGTATTCCCCCGCCAACGCCAGGAACGCGAAGGCGTAGAGGAAGTTGTCGTAGTAGCGGCGCGTGCCGGTGCGGATCGGGGTGTCCCACAGCAGGCGCACCCAGCGGATCGCGTTGTCGAGCGCGTCCGGTTCCTGCGAGTGCATCGCGGCGAGCGAGCCTTCGGCGGTGGCGGCGATGAAGCCGACCGGGTGCAGCACGGTCTCGTCCACCGGCGTGCCGTCGACCGCGTAGACGCAGGTGCGGTCGTGTTCGAGGAAGAACCGCTGCAGCCGCGCGTTCGCGTCGCACAGGTCCGGCACGACGCCGTTCCACAGGCAGTCCAGTCCGATGTTGCCGGCGGTGCGGTAGGCGTCAGAGTAGAAGTGCCAGTGGTCGCGTTCGTCGACGTGCGGCGTGCCGTCGTAGTTCGAGTATTCGGGGTTCATGCCGGTCTGCGGGTGGCAGGCGGTGACCAGGTACTCGCGGCTCGCCTTGGCGGCCTGCGCCCAGAACGGACGGTCGGCCTCGTCGGCGCGCTCGGCGAACACCTCGTAGAAGTGCGGCAGATGGTAGGACGGGTCGGTCCATTCGGTTTCCGGGATGAACTTGATCAGATGGTTCTCCGGGTTCCACATCGGATAGCCTTCACCGTCCTCGCCCTGGTGCACGCAGGTGTGGAGGATCGAGCGGACGTGGCGGGAGTACTCGTACACGCCTTCACCGTCGCCCCATCGCGCGGAGGCCAGAAACAGGTCCATCGCGAAGTATTCCTCGCCGTCCGGGGCCGGACCGTCGGCGTTCGGTACGCCGCTGGGGTCCACGGACCAGACGAAGTAGCCCTGGTGCAGGCCCTCGGTCATGAACATGTACTTCATGACCCAACCCCACAGCTTGTCGAACACGTCCTTGCGGCCGTACTGCACGGCGATCATCATCGCGTAGCTCATGCCCTCGGTGCGCACGTCGTGGTTGCCGGTGTCCATCACGTACCCCAGGCCTTCGTCGTTCTCCCAGTAGATCTTGTCCGGGCCTTCGAACATCTCATACCAGTTGCGCTCCAGACGGGCCTGGATGGCCTCGCGGCTGTAGCCGCACTGTTCGAACAGGCTGGTCTCCATATGACCCATGGCTCCCGCACCCATTGTTTCATCCTTTCTCATCATGGACGCAACTCATCGCCCGCGATACCATGGTGACGGTTGGCAACTCATCATGCGGCATGACGTCCCAGTACAGACCCGTCAGACCGTCCAAGATCGCTCCCGCCGCCCAAGGCATCAGACAACGCCACGTGCTGCACAGGCTTCCATCCGGGTACCTCTCGTCCAAAAACCCCTGGCAGTGACAAAACCGTTCCGACATCCAGCCGACCCGCCCATATCCGTACTCACCATCCTTGAGGTTATATGTCTGGCAGCTCCAGCCGACCGCATCGCACAAACGCGACGCGATATATGTGTCGTTCCGATATCGGAGGTAATAAACCATATCCTCGATGGCCACACTTGACATCGGATGGATATGGGCGTTACTGGTCGAAGTGACGCTGCCTCCGCAACTCGACCAGCCGACTTCGTTCAGAGGCGGTACGCCAACGGGCGAATTCCAGCAAAAGCGGAAACTGCATTCATAGGCGAACGCCTCTCGCATCCGGTCAAGATACATAGCGTCTCCGGTAATGGCGTATAGGCATCCGACCGCCTTGATATACCCCAATATACCTTCGGAATCCACGGCTTTCGATGTATCCAGCGGCGCACCATAGCATTCCATATGCGCCACGTACCGGTCATGATAATGACGTTCGGATAGGAGCATCCCATCCAGATCCGAGTGGTCGCCGGTCAGCAAAGCCCAATACGCGGATGCGGCCAAACACCACACACCGCCGAACGATTCGTACTCGGCTCCTGAGCCGTCCATCTCATCGAACACGAATGGGTATTCGCCAACCGCATTGCGCCCTGCCGCCAATCGGGGAATGACGTTCCCGATGATCTTCAGCCAGTCCGAGTGATCGATTCCGCCGAACCGCCGCTCGATCTGCCACGCCCGCAACGCCGAGTACATCGTCTGCCCGACAAGGTACCCGCTGTGTCCGGGATTGGACAGTCCGTCGAACCACCAACCGCGGTTGCTCCACCGCTCATGTTCCACCGCCGTGTAGGGCAATCCGTTCGTCGGGTTGATGCAATGTTGGATGATATGCTCGATGCCGTCGAGGGCGTGACGACGCATGGCATCGTCCCCCAACCGCCAAGCCGACGCCAACATCGGTACCGCGGAGGCCATGCCGTTGGTCCAACTACTCGATCCCAACCGGCGGTACATATACGGCTTACCTTCGATGATCTCATCTCCCGGACTATGATGGTCGAAGACAAACCCCGCGTACATGTGTTCGTCCTCCAGCCACGCGTCTCTATCAACGGCGACTGCAATGTCGCGTATAGCCCGAGCGGGAGCGCCGACCTGACGCGGCGGTTCATGAAAACGACGGTATACGGTTTCCAGCACCGGTATGATAGCCCGTTCATCCCGGGCGGGAGCGTCGACGACGTCCAAGCGCATAATCGCCGCGCCTCCAGGCGCCAGTGTAATCGGCCCTTCCGCCGAGTCAGGACGTTCGCGGATATCCGTCGAGCTGACGAACAACCAGGGCGCGTTCTCATAGCCGATAGTCACGCCCACCGAGGCGTGGTCGTCGCAGGGCACGATTCCAGGCGTCGGCAACATGCAGCTGAATCCCGCATACTGGACGAAAGGCAGTTCATCACATGCCTCATGTCCGACCAACATCCCATCACCGCGGTCAACCAGATAGGGGCTGGACACCACACCGACGACACGGGAACGGGTCACGGCCAATGCACATGGATTGGACAGCCTGTCTCCTCGAATCATCCACCATGATGAGGCCGGCAGTTCGCTCCGTTCACGAAGCCGGGGAAATTTCGTCGCGGTTCGCAGCGGCGCCTCTCCACGATTACGCCCATACATGAACCCTGGCAGGAAGAACCGCGGTTCACCGTCAGCCCGAATCGGGATATCGATGCGAACGACCCCTTCGAACGCAACGGAGCCGTCATTGCGCACCGTTACCGTGCAACGCCACGGATCGGCGGGGGACCCGTTTCCTCCGTGCCAGTCGACTTCGACGGCAAGACCGCATTCATCAAGACGCACATACCGTCCCGCGCCGTCGGCTCGTCGGGCGGAACATTCCAGAGCCATTCCTGCCTCATTGCATACTTCACTGCTCATATCGTTCTCATATCTTCGCAAAACGTTGCCATCATGCGCCAAAACAATACTGAAGTACATAGTAACTATAGTTAAATCATTTGTCAAATAGGAAAAAGGTCTAAAAACGTTGATTTATCAACATTCTTCGCAGGAGGGGTGCGGACAAAATGTTGGACGCGTGAGCGTCCGGATTGGAGTCCGTCGTGTTCAGTAGGGAGCAAAGGCAGAGGGCCGTCGATTTGTACTTCAGTGAGGGCATGACGCCGGGGAGGGTGATCGCCGAGTTGGGGTATCCGTCCGAGTCGTGCCTGGCGAGATGGGTGTCCCGCGACCCCAGGCATGGGCGGGGCCGGCGGTTCTCGTATACGCTTGGCGTCAGGGTGGGGGGCCGCCAGGCGCGTCGCCGCCGGGGAGCATTACGCCGCCGTCGTCAGGGACGTCGGCTGCTCGCCGGCGAGCGTGTGGAGGTGGGCCGCCGCGTACGAGAGGAAAGGAATCGGTGGGCTCATGCCAGACGACGATGATGCGCGCGTCCCGGCGGTGGACGACGGGTGCGAAGACCCGGTCGAGTTGAGACGCAGGCTGGAGGCCCTGCAGTTGGAGAACGCCGTGATGAGAGAGACCATCAATGTTTTAAAAGCAGGCGACCCGCGCCTGGATCCCTCCGGGCTGACGAGCCGGGAGAAGGCGCGGGTCGTCGACGCGGTCAGAGGTGAGTTCGGGCTCGCGGACGCGCTCAGCGCGGTGGGGCTCAGGCGCAGCACCTACTATTACGGGCGCACGGCCATGCGGGCCGTCGACAAGTACGCCGTCCTGCGCGAACGGGTGCGCCTCCTGTTCGAGGAGGGCGGGCGCGTGTGGGGATACCGCACCATCCACGCCATGCTGCGGCGGGACCCGGCGGATCCGCTGGTCGTCTCGGAGAAGGTCGTGCGCCGCGTCATGCGGGAGGAGGGGCTCAGGCCCGTATACCTGAGGAAACCGAAGCGGTGGAGCTCTTACGGGGGTGAGATCGGCCGGGCGCCCGCCAACCTCGTGAACCGGGACTTCCACGCCGAACGTCCCAACATGCTGTGGCTGACGGACGTGACCCAGTTCGCCATGGACGGCTACAAGTGCTGGCTGTCCCCGGTCGTCGACTGCTTCGACGGCAAGATCGTCTCCTGGCGGCTGTCGAGAAGCCCCGACGCGGCCATGGCCGACGGCATGCTGCTCGACGCGATAGCCACCCTCGGGAACGGCGAACGTCCCGTGATCCACAGCGACCGCGGGTGCCATTACCGGCGGCCCGGATGGATCCGCATCTGCGAGGAGCACGGGCTGACCCACTCCATGAGCGCCAAGAGATGCTCGCCGGACAACGCCGCCATGGAGGGGTTCTTCGGCGGGCTCAAGAACGAGTTCCTCCACTGCCGCGACTGGAGGGGCGTGGGCTACGAACGGTTCCGCGAACGGCTCGCCGCCTACCTGACCCACTACAATGAGACACGCATCAAGAAATCACTGGGCTGGCAAAGCCCGATGCAATACAGGAAAAGCCTTGGACTGGTCGCATGACCGTCCAAAAAAACATCCGCACCCCCATTCCTGTGGTGATGTAGTGGAAGAAATGGCGATTGATGGCGTCGTATTCCGCCCGCATCACGTCATATACCACTTCCACACCGTTTTCCTCAAGAATGCGAAGTCCTTTGCCGGCCACGATGGGATTCGGATCGATCGAACCGACCACGACGCGCGTTATGCCGTGCGAAAGAATTAGATCGGTGCATGCCGGCTGCGATCCGACATGGCAGCAAGGTTCGAGAGTGTCGATGACCGTGGCTCCATGCATGTCGACACCATGCTCGTCGGCATAGTCGAAGGCCATGCGTTCCGCATGCGGTCCGCGGTAGCGGTCGTGGTATCCGGCTGCGAGAATCTCGCCGTCGCGGACCACCACCGCGCCGACCAACGGATTCGGATTCACCCAACCGGCTCCCTTATGGGCCAGTTCCAGCGCCTGCGTCATGTATTTCCGATATTGAGGCATGTCATCCATGGTTCCAAGCATATTGCGTCGATTGCGGTCCCACATTTCAAAATCGCCATGAGACATTTCGTAAATGGATAGGCGCGAACCGGTCATCCGTTCCATCGCCGTACGGCGTCGCACAATAACGCCATACAATGTTGGCAGACCAGCAAAGGAACCAGTGAGAGGAAACATCACATGCAGCGCGAAATCATGACGTCCATTCCGTTTTTGAGCCAGCCGTCGGCGGAGGCGCTCAATACGCCCGAGGATCTTGCCGTCGCACAGGATCTCAAAGACACACTCGACGCGCACCGCAACGGCTGCGTCGGCATGGCCGCAAACATGATCGGCGTCTCGAAGAGCATCATTGCATTCGTGGACGAGGATTTCGGCGGTCGCATCTTCGTAATGTTCAACCCGACGATCACTGCGAAAGACGGCGCCTACGACGCCTCCGAAGGCTGCCTGTCCCTCAAAGGCGAGCGCCGCACGGTCCGCTTCCAGCGCATTGAGGTCTCGTATGCGGATCGCAAGTTCCGCGAGCGCCATGCCACGTTCACTGGTTTCACCGCGCAGATCATCCAGCACGAGATCGATCATTGCGAAGGCATTATCATTTAACGACTTTTTCAGGCATGGCACCTAGCGGCTTTTCGGGCGCTCCATCTAGCGACAGGCTTAGGAAAAATCGTTTGATGTAACAATCGTACGTAACCGCCTTACGTTACAGTTTCCGTAATGCACCGTAGGGCAGTGTCAAAGGAGATTTCATGGGTGCCATCGATATGTTCAACGATTTCGTCAAACTCATTGAAAGCGAGTCCCTGCCCGTCGAAGCCGTTGCGATTGCGGATGGCGACGCCATTATCGCGGAACGTCATTTCGTTCCCGACCAGGATCGCAATATTTATTCCCATACGAAAAGTTATGTTTCGACGGCTATTGGCATTGCGATTGAAGATGGCTTGCTGTCGCTCGATTCGCGATTGGTCGACTCGTTCCCCGAGTATGTTCCCTCCGATGCGCAACTGGAGTTGGGCCAGATCACGCTGAGGCACTTGCTGACTATGTCGAGCGGTTTCAATCATGCGTATTTGATGAACCCTGACCGGCGCAGTGGTGTTGGTGCGCCTGATTATTTACGGTACATGTTCTCTCGCAGGGTTGAGGTGGAGCCCGGCAGCACGTTCTGCTATTCGTCTGCGGATTCTGATTTGGCGGGCCGCATGTTGGAGCAGGCTGCCGGCATGCGTCTTGGCGAGTATTTGTATGGCACGATTTTTTCCAAGTTGGATCAGGGTTGGCCTGTTTGGGAATGTGATCCGCAAGGTCATCCGATTGCAGGCGGCGGGATCTACATGTCGCTTGCAAATATGTTGAAACTTGGCCAGGTCTATTTGAATGATGGCACTTGGCATGGCACTCGCATTGTCAGCGAATCGTGGGTCAAGCAGGCTTCCGGTAAGCAGATCGACACTCCGTATAGCAATATTTGGACGTGCGGTTATGGCTATCAGTTCTGGATGTCGCCTTATGAGGGGGCATATCGTGCGGATGGTGCGTACGGTCAGATTACTACGGTTTTGCCGAAGCAGGGTTTGGTTGTTGCGATTCAATGCCCGGAATCTGGTGATTTCGACAATATCGTTCGTCCTGCTTTGCATGAGCATCTGCTGCTTCCGCTTACTGCCTGAGCGCACGACTTTCGCCCATACCGCCGTGTAGATGGGGTATGGGATAATTATGCACGGTATTGTGCGTGGGTTGCGTTCCGGAATCCTTGATTGAGTTTCCGTTGACCGCTCATGCAACACGCTGGAATTCCAACGTTTCTTAAGGATGGAACACAACATTGGCTGAATTCATTTACCAGATGATCAAGGCCCGCAAGGCTTACGGCGACCGTGTGATTCTCGATGACGTGACTTTGAGCTTCCTGCCAGGCGCGAAGATTGGCGTTGTTGGCCCGAACGGCATGGGTAAGTCCACGCTGCTGAAGATCATGGCCGGACTCGACACCGTGTCTAATGGCGAGGCTTCTTTGACTCCGGGTTATACCGTCGGCATTCTGCAGCAGGAACCGCCGCTGGATGACACCAAGACTGTTGGCGAGAACATCAAGATGGCGTTCGGCGAGATCGCTGAAAAGGTGGCTCGTTTCAATCAGATTGGCGAAGAGATGGCCAATCCGGATGCCGATTTCGATGCTTTGATGGATGAGATGGGCAAGCTGCAGAACGATATCGATGCTGCAAACGGTTGGGATCTTGATTCTCAGCTTGAGCAGGCTATGGATGCTCTGCAGTGCCCGGATCCGGATACTCCGGTGACGGTGTGCTCCGGTGGCGAACGCCGTCGTGTGGCATTGTGCAAGCTGCTGCTGGAAGCTCCTGATCTGCTGCTGCTTGACGAGCCTACCAACCATCTTGATGCCGAGTCGATTCTGTGGTTGGAGCAGTTCCTGCACCAGTACAAGGGTGCCGTCATCGCCGTTACCCACGATCGTTACTTCATGGATAACGTGGCTGAGTGGATCTGCGAGGTCGACCGTGGTCAGCTGTACCCGTATAAGGGCAACTACACCACGTACTTGGAGACGAAGGCCAAGCGTATGGAGATCCAGGGCGCCAAGGACGCCAAGCTCGCCAAGCGTTTGAAGAGCGAACTTGATTGGGTGCGTTCTTCGCCGAAGGCCCGTCAGGCTAAGAACAAGGCTCGTCTGGAACGTTACGACCAGATGGAGCAGGAGGCTCGTAACAATAAGAAGCTTGACTTCTCCGAGATTCAGATTCCGGCTGGTCCGCGTCTGGGCTCTACTGTGCTGGAAGCCGAGCATATTCACAAGGCGTTCGGCGACCGTGTGTTGATCGACGATTTGAGCTTCACGCTGCCGCGTAACGGCATTGTCGGCGTGATCGGCCCGAACGGCGTGGGTAAGTCCACCCTGTTCAAGACCATTGTCGGCCTTGAACCGTTGACGTCTGGCTCGTTGAAGATCGGTGAGACCGTGCAGATCAGCTATGTCGATCAGAATCGTGCTGGTCTTGACCCGAATAAAAACCTGTGGGAGGCCGTGTCTGACGGTCTTGACTTCATCGAGGTTGCCGGCGTTGAAGTGCCGACCCGCGCGTATGTGGCGTCCTTCGGTTTCAAGGGTTCCGACCAGCAGAAGCTCACCGGCGTGCTGTCCGGTGGTGAACGCAATCGCCTGAATCTTGCTTTGACGCTGAAGCAGGGCGGCAACCTGCTGCTGCTCGACGAACCGACCAACGATCTTGATGTTGAAACCCTTGAATCGCTTGAAAACGCACTGCTTGGCTTCCCGGGCTGCGCTGTGGTGATTTCTCACGACCGTTGGTTCCTCGACCGTGTGGCCACACATATTCTCGCGTGGGAAGGCGATGATGAGAATCCGGCCAAGTGGTACTGGTTCGAGGGCAACTTCCAAGCCTATCAGGAGAACCGTGTCGCCCGTCTCGGCGAAGACGCGGCTCGCCCCCACCGTCTCCATCGCAAGCTAACGCGCTAAGCCGTTAAGCAGACAGTCCTGTGGACTGTCTGTAGGCTTAGTCTGAGTGAGGCGACAGCCGAACGAAGGCAACACTGAGCCTTGCGAAGCAAGTCCATAATTGCAGGGCCACAGGCTAGCCGTTAAGCAGACAGTCCTGTGGACTGTCTGTAGGCTTAGTCTGAGTGAGGCGACAGCCGAACGAAGGTAACACTGAGCCTTGCGAAGCAAGACCATAATTGCGAACGTTACTCGCAAATTTCAGCAAAGCGCCGTGCTTCGTTACGAAGTGCGGCGCTTTGCCGTATGTGAATCGTTTGACGATTACCTGCCGTTCACGCTTCTCACGTATTCGTTACAAAACAATCCGACGAAATTTACCGCCTTTGCGTAGACTCGAATCCGGAATGAAGTGTTACCTATGCGACTCAAAAGAATCGAGGAGTGTCATGACAGAAACGGCAATCACACCATTGCAACGGTTGGCGAAGGTGCTTCAGCTGGGCACGCCTTCCACGTACCGCAACCACACGTACGTGAATGGTGAAAGCCTGTATTTCCCCACTGGCCGCGTGTATGGCGGTCAGGTGATTGCGCAGGCTATGATGGCCGCGTCCAAAACGGTGTCGCCGTCTCGCCTGCCGAATTCGATTCATGGCTATTTCATTTCTGCCGGTGATATTCGTCAGGATTTGCTGTTTGATGTGGAGAGTCTGCGTGATGGCCGCTCGTTTTCGGCTCGTCGTGTGAATGTCACGCAGGCTCAGGGTTCGATTCTTACCGCCATCGCCAGTTTTCAGGAGCAGGGTCAGGAGGGTGTTGAGTTCGCCGATCCGATGCCGGAGGGCGTACCGGAGCCGGAAGCGTTGACCAGCGCGAAGCAGCTTATGGAACCATTTGCCGAGAAGTCTTCGTTTGCCAAATATTATGCGGAAAAGTCGCCGTTCGACATTCGTCATGTGACGCGCACGATTATGTTGGGCGCTGATAAGAAGAGCGCCAACAATGATTCCGGTAAACAGATGGTGTGGATGAAGGCTGATGGCACGGTTGATGTTCCGCAGGTTATGCATCGTGCGATGTTGGCGATGGGTTGCGATCAGGTGATGTTGGAGCCGGTGTTACGTCGCGCTGGGTTGAGTATTGCCACGCCTGGTATTTCGTTCGCTTCGATCGATCATTCGATGTGGTGGTATCGCGATATTGATATCACTCAGTGGCATTTGTATGTGCAGGATACGCCTACTGCAGCTCACGGCCGTGGCTTGGGTCAGGCGAAGGTGTATACGCAGGATGGTGAGCTTGTTGCCTGCATGACACAGGAGGTGATGCTTCGCGTTCCCGAAGAGGATCTGAAGAAGTGAGGTAATCAGACTTTCGATTGTGTCGCTGATTTGGTAGCCGCGGCCGCGTAACGATTGCGTTGCGTGGCCGTTTTCATTTTCGGACTTTCCGGGCCGTCGATTGGTGGGATTTGACACAGCCACTCCCCCGCAATGCCAATGATCATATCGATTATGCATACGATTGCCGCGATCGCGCATTCGAAGATGGCTTGGCTGTAGAACGTCGCCTCACCATGTGGCAGGCTCATGATGAGCTGCCCACCATACCAGCCGGCCAACGCCGCTCCTGCCACGCCCAACGCTTTGCACGACACCAGCGTGGCGAACGCCTTCTGCGGGTCCAAAGGTTTCAGCTGCGCGCGTTTTTCGGAATCTGTGGTGGTGTATTTATGGATCTGCAATGCCATATAAAGCACGACGAATCCCAGAATCGCCAACACCACGGGCACAATCCATGGAGCGCCGACCAATGGAAAACCTGAAATCTCGCCATATTTCGCTAATCCTATACCGGCAAGCAATCCTAATGCGGCAGCGAGAACGTAGCACCACCAAGGGGTTCTGCGCGCTTTCATAGCGTACCTCCGATGATCCAATTGTCGGTCAGCAGTCCCACTTGCGCGACATCGGGGGCCATGGCCAGCAGGAATGATACCGGATCCTTGCCCAGCCGCGCATCGGGATCCATGTCGAGCCATGGCGCAAGCACTGCGGCATGGTTGCGTGCGGTGGGCCACGGCACCTTGCAGTCGGGTTCGTCGCACGCCACGCCTTCCAGGTCGATCAGGTCGAGATCGAGGTCTTCGCCGACGGAGGCTTCCACATTGCCTAATGCTTCGATCAGATCATGGGCGCCCATGCGCGTGGAAAGCTGGATTACCGCGGCCATTTTGTCGGGGAGTCCGTCGAGTTGGCTCACATGGTAGAGGGGTGAGATGCCCTCGACTTGGTTGCCGGGAATGCCGTCCAACGTGACGATGGCCATGCGGAACTGCTGTTCGGCATCGGTTGCTGGACTATCAAGTGAGATTACCGCACGTTTCGATGCGGGTTCTGGCTGTGCAGAAGCGAGTGCGGCCGCTTTGGCTGCGGCGGTTCCTTCCGGCAGATCATTGGAATCGACCGCACTGTAGGCTTCGCCCATATCATCCGTATCGCCCGCATTATTGGCATCGCAGGCAAGGTCGTCGGCACCGTAGCCGGTCGGGCTTCCGACCATCCAATCATCAGCGATTGCGTCGATATGGTCACGGTCGGATGCCTCGTGCAATAGCTGGGCCACGGAACCGGCATGTTCGCCCGGCAGTTCGGCATCGGGTTCGAGCGCCAGCCACGGCCCCAGCACGAACGCACGCTGCCATGCACGGGGGTGAGGCAGCGTCAGGTCCGGATCGTCGCTGCTCTGACCGTCAAAATCGATGATGTCCAGATCAAGTGTGCGCGAAGTCCAATGGTCGGTACGCACTCGACCATGTTCGGCTTCGATGCGCTGCAATCCTCGCAACAGCTCCATTGCCGATAGCTTGGTGGTCACGGAAACAACCGCATTGTAAAAGTCGGGGGTACCATCGGGCATGCCCCACGCATCGGTACGGTACAGCGGCGAAATGCCCGTAACCTGAGTGGACGCCAGTCCGTCGATCGAACGCACCGCGTCACGCAAGGTGGCCACTACATCGCCCTGATTGCCACCCATGGCAATGACGGCATGATGCACTTGCGATGCAGCCGAAGTTGTTTCACGAGAACGTTCCACGGTTACGCTCACGTCGTCGAATGGCACTACGATTGGCGCACTCGGCTTGTGCACGGTCACTTGCGTTCGCGCCACGGCAGGATATTCGAGAATCATGCTGGCAATGCGATCGGCCAGTTTTTCGATGAGATCGACATGATCGCCTTCGATAATGGCGACTATTCCTTTGGCGATGGCACCGTAATCGACGGTGTCGTGCAGATCGTCGGAATGCCCGGCTGGCGCAAGATCCAGAAACAGCGTGGCGTCGACGACAAACGTTTGCGCACGCTCATGTTCGAAATCAAGCACACCGTGTTTGCCGACCGCGCGAACGCCAGTCAATCGAATCTGATCCATGCCAGCCTTTCTTTGCATATCTCAAGGTTTTAGTGATGTGAGGCGTTGCCGTGCCTACGCAGTCAAGAGCATACGAACGTATGCACCCACCGCGCGTATCAGACGTTGGCGAAAGCACGCCACGCGTTGCCGATGGCCACCGCATCGCGGCTTTTTGCCACGTCATGCACGCGCACGGCCCACACGCCATGTTCGGCGCACAAGGCGCTGATGGCGGCGGTCGCATTGTCTTTGCTGCCCATGCTTGGCTCGTCGATACCGGCATCGGCAAGCGCCGCGCCAACGAATCGTTTGCGCGAGGCTCCGATCAGCACCGGATAGCCAGTGGAGTTAAACCGTTCCAATGCCACCATAAGCGGGAAGTTGTGTTCCACGCTCGGCTTGGAGAATCCAAGTCCTGGGTCGATGATGATCTGCGAAGGCGCGACGCCGGCATGAAGCACGTCGTCGACCTGCTTCATGAGTTCGTCATACACGTCATCCACCACGTCATTGGCGTACACGGACGTGTCGGCGTCGGGCACGTCGCCTGCGGAGCCGGCAAGCCAGCCGCGCCAATGCTGCACAATGTAAAGGCTTTCCGCGTGTTCGGCCACCACATGGGGCACTTCGCGGTCCAACTGCCCGCCGGACACGTCGTTGATGATCTGCGCGCCGTGCTCCAACGCCATGCGAGCCACCGATGCGCGCGTAGTGTCGATGGACAGCACCGCGCCTTCCGGAATCAGCGCATCCACAGCACCTAGCACGCGGGTCTGCTCGTCTTCCTCACTGACACGTTTGGCTCCGGGGCGAGTGGATTCGGCGCCGATATCGATGATGTCAGCCCCATCTTTCATCATCGCTTCGCCGTGCGCTTTCGCATTCGCAGGATCGAGCCACAGCCCACCATCGGAGGACGAATCCTCCGTAATGTTGAGCACGCCCATCACCAGCGTACGGTCACTATCGTGAATCGATTTCATATCAATGGTCATCCGGTTTCTCCTCCTATATCCGGTTATTGGTATTTACGATTCGACTTGCTGCAGTCGCGCCGATCACGCATGCTGCGACAGGATCAGGCTCATGGCTTCGGCTCGCGTCGTCGCGTCTCGCATGCAGCCGCGCACCGCCGATGTAACCGTACGCGATTGCGCCTTCTTTACGCCACGCATGGCCATGCACATGTGATCGCATTCGGTGACTACGATCACGCCACGTGCTTCGATACCTTCCATCAACGCGTCGGCCACCTGTTGGGTGAGGCGCTCCTGCACTTGCGGACGTCGGGCATACAGTTCCACCAGTCGTGCAAGCTTGCTTAAGCCCGCCACTTGGCCGTTCGACGGAATATAGCCGACGTGGGCCACGCCATGGAACGGCAGCAGGTGGTGTTCGCATACCGAGAAGAGTTCAATATCGCGTACCAGCACCATTTCGTCGGTATCGACTTTGAACTTGGTTTTGAGCACTTCCTCGGGGCCGTGTCCAAGGCCTGCGAACAGCTCCTTGCAGGCACGCCCAATACGGTCGGGGGTGTCGAGCAGGCCTTCACGGTCCGGGTCTTCGCCAATGGATTTCAGAAACAGGCGTACTGCCTGGCGCACGCCTTCCTCGTCATAGCCGACAGGCCCGGCCGCATGGGCGTCACGGGCCTTGTCGTCGAAGAGGGTATCGAATGCTTCGGTATCGCTCATCAGTTGGTCAATCCTGCGCTTTTCTTCAGGGATTCGGGAATCGGAACCGGCGGAATGTCGGAATCCGGGCGCTTGCTGTCGCTCAGCCACACTTCACGCTTCGGCGCCTTCTTGACATTAGCAAAGATTTCCGCAAGTTCCTTTTCGTTGAGTGTTTCCTTGACGAGCAGCTGACGTACGAGCTCGTCAAGAATCTCACGATTCTCGTTGATGACGTTCCACGCTTCGGTATGCGCGGTTTCCACCAGTTTGAGCACTTCCTCGTCGATGATTTCGGCGGTGCGTGCGGAATACTTGTGGTTCAGCGATCCAAGGTCGCTCTGTTCGTCATCGGACCACTTGATGGCACCCAGCTTGTCGGAGAAGCCGTAGTCGAGCACCATCTGACGTGCGATGTTCGTCGCCTTTTCGATGTCGTTGGAAGCGCCGGTGGTCGGATCGTGGAACACGACTTCCTCCGCGGTGCGACCACCCATGGCGTACGCCATCTGGTCGAGCAGCTGGTTGCGAGACATGGAATAGCGATCTTCAGTCGGCATCACCGCGGTGTAGCCAAGTGCGCGGCCACGCGGCAGAATGGTGACCTTGGTGACCGGATCGGTATCGTTCATGGCAGCCGCCACCAGCGCGTGACCACCCTCGTGGTATGCGGTGTTGCGCAGTTCGTCGAGCGCCATGCCCTTGGAACGGCGCTTCGGGCCCGCCTGCACGCGGTCGATGGCCTCGTCGATGGCGCGGTTGTCGATCAGCTGCGCACCGGCGCGGGCGCACAACAATGCGGCTTCGTTCAACACATTGGCCAGATCAGCGCCGGTAAAGCCCGGCGTACGCACGGCGATCATACGCAGATCGACATCAGGCACGAACGGCTTGCCCTTGGCATGCACCTTCAAAATAGCCTCGCGGCCTTCCAAATCAGGCGCTTCGACGGCTACCTGACGGTCGAAACGGCCCGGGCGAAGCAGTGCCGGATCAAGCACGTCGGGGCGGTTGGTCGCGGCGATGATGATCAGATTGGTGTCGTTATTGAAGCCGTCCATCTCAACGAGCAGCTGGTTCAGCGTCTGCTCACGTTCGTCGTGGCCGCCGCTCATACCGGAACCGCCACGCTTACGACCGACGGCATCGATCTCATCGATGAAGATGATGGCCGGAGCGTTCTTCTTGGCCTCATCGAACAGATCGCGCACACGGGAGGCGCCAAGACCCACGAACATTTCCACGAAGTCGGAGCCTGCCATGGAGTAGAAAGGCACACCGGCTTCGCCTGCGATGGCTCGTGCCAGCAACGTCTTACCGGTACCTGGAGGGCCGTAGAGCAATACGCCACGCGGAATGCGGGCACCCAAAGCCTTGTAACGAGACGGATCCTTCAGGAAGTCCTTGATTTCCTCGACTTCCTGCACGGCAGCCTCTTCGCCGGCCACGTCGGCGAACTTGGTGGTCGGGGTCTGGCCTTCGAGCAGCTTGCCGCTGTTCTTCTTGCCGCCCATACCGAACATGCCGCCAGCACCGCCCATACGGCTCATCATGAACCAGAACAGACCAAAGATAATGAGGAACGGCAGCAGCGAGGTCAGCAGATACGTCCAAATGCTGCTCTGCTGCATGGTCGCCGTCCAGCCCTTGACCGGATCAGCCTTCTGTACGGCCTTGACCACGGTTGCGGACTGCGCGTACGTGTAGTAGAACTGCACGTTTTTGCCGTAGTTCTTCATACGCCCGGTATCAGGGTCTGTAGCGGAGTAGTCGCTCTTAAGCTTGAGCTTGACCTGCTGGGTGTTGTCTACGATCTGTGCGTATTCAACATTGTTGCCGTTGAGAATCTGCAGACCGTCCTTGGTGTCGATGGTCTGGGAACCGGTTCCGGCGAAAATCTGGAACATGGTCACGGCAAGCAATGCCACAACCACAACCCACAGCCATGGGGACTGCCAGAACGGACGCGGACCGCCATTGGATCCGTTGCCGTTGGACTTGTCACCCTTGCCGTTGGAATCGTTGCCATTGCCGGCGTTATTATTGCGTCCAAACGGATTGGTGAACGGGTTATTGCCGCCGCCGTTGTTATTCGGCGACTGGCCCGGACCAGGAAAACTCATGCCTGACCTCCTTCATACACTTCCGGCTTCAGCACCGCGATCGAATCAAGATTGCGGTATCGCTCGTCATAATCCAAGCCGAAACCGACCACGAATTCATCGGGAATCTCACGTCCCTTATATTTCACAGGAACATCCACCTTACGGCGCGCCGGCTTTTCCAACAGCGCAAAAATCTCCACGGAAGCGGCACCACGGCTTTTGAGCTCATCGACGAGCCACGCCAACGTGACGCCCGAATCGATGATGTCTTCCACAATAAGCACGTGACGACCGCGAACATCGGTCGACAGATCCTGCCGCACGGTGATCTTGCCGCTCGATTGAGTGCCGGAACCGTAGCTCGACAAGCTCATGAAATCCATCTCCGCGTGGATGCTCATGGCCTGCGAGAACGCCGCAAGCGTGTTCACCGCACCCTTGAGCACGCAAACCAGCAGCGGGTTCTTGCCACGGTAGTCTTCACTGGCCTGGGCTGCAGCATGGTTGATGATGTCGGCAATCTCTTCTTTACTGATCAGCTCGTGATCAATATCTTCTTGTACGTCAGCGATTCGCATGCCCACCATCTTGGCACACGCGAATGACGTGTTTCTGGCGATATGCTGAATATCCGCTGGGAAGATTCACACCTTTCTGGCCGTGCCAGTCGCAGATCAGCCTGTCGATCCCTTCAACCTGCCGTGCCATGCACGAAATGCCTGCTTCCGCAAGCGAGCGCACAATCACCCGTCTTCTGATGGCAATGTCTTGCGATTGCAACGCACGCACGTCGATGATTATCTCGCCGTTGTTCACGGTTACGCCTTGCTCGCACACGCGTTGCGCCACATCGTCAAGATATGCGCGATCGTCTTCGGCAAGCCTCGCTCCAAGCGCAAGTTTCGACACGACGTCGCTTCCCGCGAACGATGCAAGATATGGCATGAGATCGTGCCGGATTCGGGATCGCAGCGGATAGTTCGCGGGAAGAGGCTCATTTCCACCCGAATCTCCCACATCCGGCCCATTTGTGGGATCGTCCCACCAGGCAAGCCGCAGATCCTCGCAGATGCCGGTGGTTTCTTCGCGGGTCACATTCAGCCATGGGCGTAGAAAACGCACCCCGTCTCGTATGAAGGAACCGTTCATACCGCAAACCGCATCGAGGCCCGCGGAACGCAACAAACCGATGATCACGGTTTCCGCCTGATCGTTTTTCGTATGAGCCAGAAGCACGGCCGAAGCGTCGGAGCATGCGTCGACAATCGCATGATAGCGCGCTTCACGCGCCGCTGCCTCAACACCGATGCCGCGGGAGTCGGGTACGTCAATCGCACGAACACGAACTGGGTCAAGACCCAACGCAACGCAACGATCGGCGGTTGCCCGCGCAACACCGGCAGAGCCTTGCTGCAACTGGTGGTCGATGATAATCGCCCCGCATCGCAATCCCAATGAAGCGCACGTTTTCGCAGCAACCGCAGCCAACGCCATCGAATCGCGCCCACCGGAACAGGACACCATAATCAGCGGAGCGTCCACATCGGGCGCGTGCTCGCCATGACGGGCGAAACGGGCATCCTGCAATCCCAAACCGGCCGATTCCAACGCGGCGCGCAGTTCGCCGATTCCCTTGCGCAAACGTGACGAATACACCATGGCGTCACAACTTCGGTAGTGCTGCCACAAATGTGTCGATAGCGGATTTCGCGGCTTCGGAATCATCAGGATCGTTGACGATCACGGCAAAACTCAACGCACCGCCATTATGGCGCGACACATTGCCGGTCATGGAAGTCACATCTCCCAAACTGCCGGTTTTGGCACGGATAAGACCAGCTTCGTCAGCATCGTTCAAACGATTCGCAGCAGTGCCCACAAATCCTACAATCGACAGCCCCTCAGCGGCGGCGGAACCGGACCCGCTCGTCAGATTACGCTGCTGCACGTCAAGCAGGGTATGCGCGGTGAGTTTGGAATCCTCAGCCAGTCCCGAGCAGTTAACCATGGTGAGGCCTTCGGTGGAAATCCCCCGCTGAGCCAGTACCTGTTCAACCGACTGCACCGCTCCGGCCGGTGAATTGCCGGCGTTAAGGTGCAAAGCCAGCAGTCTGCCGAATTCCTCGGCCAGCGAATTGTCGGAATGCCGAAGCATGAACGCCATGATCTCGTTCAGCGATGCGGAGCTCACCGTCGCAATGGGGCTGGTCCCGTCGGGAACGGCTCCCTGTTCCACGGAACCGTTCACCGCAATGCCCCGCTCAGTCAGGCGTTGCGCGAACACCAGCGCGGCCTCGCGAGCCGGCTGCGTGCTCAAAACGGGATATGTGCTGAACGTATCGGGATCCGTAGGATTAGCACCGTTCCAGTTTCGCCCGCCATCCACGGCCATGGATGCGGTCGGCGCGTAGTACACGTGGTCCGGATCGAGTTCGGCGATGCCGTTGGGCCAACGGTCGTTGCCGAACAGGGAATCATCGTAGACGAGCGTCACGGAAGTGATGCCCCGCTGCCGCAACGCTTGGGCCGTGTTTGCCGCAAGCGTTCCCAGCCCGGCACGCCCATTGATGTGCGCCGAATCAGATTCGTCGACGCCGAGCAGCATGTCGCCGTTGCCTTTGAGCACCAATCGCGAAGTGCCATCTTCGCGCTGCTCCAAATAGGTCTGCGTCTCCAACGTCGACCCCATGTCGAGCGTGGCCGCAGCCGCATACGCCGTCAGCGTTTTCATGGTGGACGCCGGCGTATACGGCGTGTCGAGATTCTGCTCGGCCACCACATTGCCAGCCGCGTCGGCGATGGCGATGGCGTATTCACCGCCAAAATCGGAGGCAGCCGTCTCAAACTGGCTGATCAGAGCCTTTGCCGCAACGGCATCCACGGTTTTCGAAGCGTCAAGCCCTCCGACCATCGTCGCGGCCGCAATGGCATTGCCCGGCGTTTTGGCCGTGGCATGCTCGACTTCCTGCAATGTGAGAACACCCGGCAACTTGTCGAAAATGTCGGCCACGACATAGCCGACGCACAACACTGTGGTGAGCGACACGGAAAGCGCCACCGTGATGTATCGACGGCGTTTCACATGCCGGTATTCAGCCGAATCATCCATGGAACAACAACACTCCAGTCATAAGAGGAAATCGAAATGAAAACGAAAAGGCAGGAACGCGCAAGCCAGCGAACGAACGTCATCCCTTATGCTCGATCGGCTTCCATTCGGACTTGGCGAACATCGCCTGGAACGAGATCGGCACATAACTGAACATGTAGATCGGGAAGCTCAGCACATACGCGAACAGCTCCTTGTTGGTGGCGCCAATCTGATCGCGTTCCACAATAATCGTCAACGCGGCCAACGCCATCATGCCGATCACCGACGTCACAATGCCGGACGTCCAACCGGTCAACGAGCTCAACTGGCTCTGCCATGTCACGAATCCGCAGGTCGCGAACAACAGTCCCAGCAGAACGCGCGCAATACCGATCACCGTGAACGGACACAACAGCAGCGTGAAATCAACGGCGGAAAAATCGCGTTCCCTGATGGCGCGTTTGACCAAAGCCGGCCCGTAATAACGGAACACTTGCAGGAAGCCCTTGCTCCAACGCAAACGCTGACGCCAGCTCTGCGCGAAGGTGACAGGCTGCTCGTCATACAGAATCGCGGTACCGCAGTAGCCGATGCGGTCGCCGTGCAGCAAGGAATCCATGGTGAATTCCAAATCCTCGGTCAAAAGGTGGAATTTCCAACCATTATTGCGACGCATGATCTCCTGCGAGAACATGAAGCCAGTACCCCCTACATGACAGCTGTTGCCGAGCCACATGCGCGAGGCCGACAGGAATCGAGATTCACGGATGAACCACAATGCAGAACCGGAAGAGACCCAATTGTCAGACAAATTCACGGAATTGCGGTAGCTGGTGAGAATCTTGAATCCCGACTGGAACGCCTTGTTCATCTCTTCGACGTAATGCTTGTCGAGCTTGTTGTCGGCGTCGAACACGAAGAACGCATCGTACGGGTCGGATGCACCGGAATCGTTCATCTGATCGAGCAGATACGTCAGCGCGTAGCCTTTGCCCACAAGCTCCTTGTTGAAGCGTTCGATCACATGGCAGCCCATACTGCGCGCCACTTCGGCGGTATTGTCGGTGCAATTGTCGGCGACAAGCCAAATGTCGACCAGTTCGGTCGGGTAGGTCTGCGTTTGGATGCAGGTAATGAGGTTGCCGATGACGTTCGCCTCGTTTCGTGCGGAAATCAGCACCGCGTAACGCTTGTTCATCGGCGCGTCGGGAAATTTGATCGGCTTGGTGAACAGGGAGATGAGAATGCACACCGCCTGATAGACCACCCCTGCGCCACCGACGATGACCAGCAGAATGTCAAGTACGCTCAGCAGTACCATTAACGCCACCTACTTCTTGGATTGTCATCCGCGTTTTTCGTACTTCCTTCAGCTTCCCGCGACTCGCCGTTCTTCCGTTCATTGCCGGATTCCGGATTTTCGTTGGATTCCTGAGATGTGTTTTCACTCTCAAGACCCTGCAATGGCTTGCGTTCCGTTTTGTCCAACACGTGCTTCGGAATGGCGACGGTTTCGTCCGATTCCAGCGATTCCTCGGAACGGGTGATATTGTACGCCTGCTCCTGCAACTGCCGCACTTCGTCGGGAATCGGCACATGCGCACTGGATCCCTGCACCGCGCGAGGCATATTGTGCAGATGCTCGCTGAGTACTTCGGCACCTTCCACCAGCTTCGACTTCTTTTCAGGCACCGGATCGTCCATCAGCGGGGAATCGACCAGCTCGTACCGCTTTGTATAGGTGCGGAAGATCGTCTGCACGGATGCGACCACCGGCAATGCGAGGAACGCGCCCAACGCGCCGAACAGCGAGGTGAACGCCAGCACCGCGAGGAACGCCACGGCATCGTTCACATCCATGGTGCGCTGGGAGATCTTCGGCGCGAAAATCAGATTCTCGATCTGCTGATACACGCAGATAAACACCAGCACCGCCACGGCCTGCCACAATCCGCAGCTACCCCATGCGAACAGCACTGGCAACGCGCCGCCGATATACGTACCCAACATAGGAATGAACTGCGAAACCACACCGCAGAACAGCGCCAACGGTAGCCAATAGGGCACGTGCAGCAGCATCAGACAGATTCCTGTGAAGAACGCGTTCAGCAACGCGAGAATGGCGCGGGAGAACAGGAACGACGAGATCTGGCTCTGGCTCACCGTCCATACGAACAGGAATCGCCGCTGAGCCGCCGGAGCCATCCACTGGCATGCGGCACGACGCAGTTTCGGACCAGCCGCTGAAATGTAATACGTGGTCATGATTATCGTCATGAGGTTAATCAGGAACGAAAACAATCCCGACACCGTATTCAGCGCGGTACCCGCGAAATCAGTGACCCACGACGTTTGAATGTTCTTCAGAATCTCATTGCCGAGATTATTGATCTCAGGAAGCTGGAAATTCGCGTATTGACTGGCGAACTGGCACATCTGCTCATACAGGTCGGGCAGACCGTTCACCAAGGCGATCATCTGCTGCACGAACAGGTTGCCGAACAATGTGAACAGCACGCCGAGCATCACGGCCAGCATCAGCAGCGAGAACAGCGACGCGAACGAACGTTTCCAGCCATGCTTGACCAGCGGCACCACCACCGGCTCCACCGCGAGCGCGATGAACAGCGAGACGATGATGTCGATCACCAGATATTCGATTTCGCCCCAGCTGCGCCAGCAGAAAGTAAACCCCACAATGGCTATGGCGATGTATAGCAGCGCACGCCCCAGCCATTCCGGTGGTTTTCGGGGATCTCCTTTGGCTGGAAACAGGGTGCCGAGGTCCCATCGCTGTTCGCTGGTGTTCGCACCGTTTTCGCTCTGCGTATTGTTCATTCGCTGTTCGCTGTCGCTCATGGCTCCCTATTGTAGCGATAGGCGTCGTGTACAGGCTGAGCTATTGTGGTAGTTATGCTGAACGTTTCAATTGTCATCCCCGCTTGGAATGAAGAGGAGCGTATCAACGATTGCCTGTTGAATGCCACTAGGCAGACCGTGATGCCCCATGAAGTGATCGTTGTCGACAATCGTTCCACCGATTCGACGGTGGCCATGGTGGAGCAGTTCATCAAAGACCACCCGGAAGCACCCGTCCGTCTGCTGCATCAGGATGAGGAGCAGGGGCTGATTCCGACGCGCGATTATGGTTTGAACCACGCCACCGGCGACATTCTGGGCCGTTTCGACGCCGATTGCATGATTCGCCCGGATTGGGTCGAAGTGGTGTCCGGCATTTTCACTGAGGACCCGGAGGCCATGGGTGCCACTGGTCCGGTGATGTATTACGATCTGCCGAGCCGCCATTTTGGTTTGCGTGGGGATAATTCCACACGCAAGCGTATTTACAAGGCCGATGGCGGCCAGCCGTTGCTGTTTGGCTCGAATATGGCGGTCCGCGCTTCAGCTTGGCGCGAAATTTCTGACGAAGTGTGCCGAGACAAGGCCGATGTGATGCATGAGGATATCGATATTTCGCTGCATCTGCTGGGCAAGGATCTGAAAACCGTGTACTGCCCACGTATGATCGCAGGCATCAGCGCCCGCCGTATGGACACGTCGCTCACGTCGTTCAACAATTACATGCGTCGTTTCAAGAACACGTTCGACGCGCATCCACAGCATTCGCGCAAGCATAAGCCGGAGATTCTGCTCACCGCGCTATATCCGGTGATGCATCTGCTGTATCCGGTATGGCAGAAGGTGCTTGACACCGCCGATATCAATCCTGCGGAGGCGGCGTGGATCAACGAGCAGATGGAATTGGCCGAGCAGGAAGGCCGCGAATGGTACGATGACACTCCCACCGATGAGGAGTGGAGCGAAAAGCACGAGTAATTCCAATACTTGCGATTGATAATCACGGATTATTGTTTACATTGTTTCGATTAATCCGTAATTTATGTGCAGATATAAAAATCGTGGTGCGAATGCTTTGTGAAGTTTCGCACCACGATTTTTAATGCTTTCAGCGATGTTCTCTCACAATCGGGTTTCACTGCAGATTCGCTGCATGCGATTGCCGATTCGTGAGAGTTTTCGCATTACATCAGGCTCTTGTAGATGGCGAGGATGTCTTCTTCGGTGGCCTGGCGCGGGTTGCCCGGGGTGCACACGTCGTTGAAGGCGTCGTGGGCCAGTGCTTCCAGATCGGCTTCGGTTGCGCCGACTTCGGAGATGGTGGTCGGGTTCTTCAGGTCGACGGTGAGCTTGTGCACGGCCTGGACGGCTTCTTCGCGAACCGTCTCGAGATCGCCGGTGTAGGCATCTTCGACACCGAAGGCGTCGGCGATGTCACGATACTTCTCGCCGGTGAAGTCCTTGTTGTATTCCATGACCGGTGCCAGCAGAATGCCGTTGGCAACGCCGTGGGCAACGCCGAGGCGGCCGCCCAGCGGGTGGGCCATGCCATGCACCAGACCGAGGCCGACGTTGGAGTAGGCCATGCCGGTGATGTAGGAGGCGTAGGCCATCTGCTCGCCTGCAGGAACGTCGCCGTCAGCGCTCTTGGCAAGGTTCTTGGCAATCATGCGGATGGTCTGCATGCTCAGGCAGTCGGACAGGCTCCAGGCGCCCGGAGTGATGTAGCCTTCAATGGCGTGGGTCAGGGCGTCAAGACCGGTGGCGACCTTGAGGCCGCGCGGCATGGAGTCGGTCAGATCAGGATCGACGAAGGCGACGATCGGAATGTCGTGCGGGTCGACGGCCACGAACTTACGCTTGTTGGCGGTATCGGTGACCACATAGTTGATGGTGGTTTCCGAAGCGGTGCCTGCGGTGGTCGGCACGCCGAAGATCGGCACGGACGGGTTCTTGGTGTCGGCAACGCCTTCCAGGGAGAGCACATCGGCAAACTCCGGGTTGGCGGTGATGATGCCGATGCCCTTGCAGGTGTCTTGCGGGGAGCCGCCGCCCAGACCGATCAGGAAATCAGCACCGGATGCGGCGAACTTGGCAACGCCATCCTGAATGCATTCGACCGGCGGGTTCGGCTTGACGTTGTCGAAGACCTCGTACGGCATGCCTGCCTCATCAAGCACATCGGTGACCTTCTTGACGGTGCCGGTTTCCAACAGTACCGGATCGGTGACGATGAACGCCTTGGTGAAGCCATGGGACTTGGCAACGCCCGGGATCTCCTTGATGGCGCCGCGACCGAAGTATGCAGTCTGGTTGAAAATCATGCGATAGACCATAGATGTCTCCTTTAAGCGACTGTGCTTGTTCGCCGTGTCATAGCAACCGTTGCCACGACCAACGATTCTCATCATAGACCCCATTTTGCGATTCGGCTGGAAATCGACACAACCTTTTCTGTGAGCGTTCTCACAAAATATGCGAACGCATCACACAAAAACGCATAAAACCAGACAATACGGCCTTATGACTCGAATAATTCCAGCTCGACCTGCGGCAGATCATCCTTGGAGAACACCCACATGGTCTCGTCTTTGGAACGTCGATCGGCGAAAATCGTAAGCAGGAACTTCTCTCCGTCGTTTCGCGTGTACCCGTACTGCAACACGCCGACCGACTCGACGCGGGCATGAATGAAGTCGTAATCCATAAGCAGGGAGAAACTGTCTTTGCAGAACGGCGCCACCAATCGTTCGCAATAGTCATGCAGCGCGCTTTTGAACGAACCGTCATGCGCGTCAAGCATCTTCTGGAAATAGTCGGGCACCATGATCGCACGCTGTGAGTCAGTACGCAGATTCACCATGCATGCGATTGAATAGCGTCCGTTCAAATGCCGCAGCAACGATTCCATATCCTGATTACGCACCAGAATGCCCTCAAGTTTTTTGTTGAGCCCGCGCAGCTGGCGTTTGCTGCCGCCTCGCACGTAGTATTCCTTCTTTTCGCGGCGCATCTCGTTTTCGGCCTGTTCGATGATTTTCGGCAGATCGGAAGTCGACTCGCTCGACGCTACGCCCACTGATATCTCGCAGCCTTGCGTATGCAAGCGCTCACGCATGTAGTTCAGCTGCTTGCGTGTCTGCGCTTCCGTATGCGCGGAACTGATTATCACGAATTCGTCGCCGCCGATGCGATACAACCGGTCATCGCCGAAGAACGCGCGCGCCGCGTCCGCGAACTCACACAACATGCGGTTGCCCTGCTTATGCCCGAGATGGTTGTTCACCTCGTGCAGGCCGATCATATCCGCATACACGCACACCACCGCCCCGATGTCGGCGCTCCGCAGCTGCTCCACATCGCTGTCGTATGCATTGCGGTTGAGCAATCCCGTCAAGGAGTCCTGCCGATAGATTTCCTTCATGTTCTTGGCGATTAGGTCGAGCGACGGGTCGAATCCGATCAGCACCACGGCCCACGGATTGGCCTCACTGCAATCAGGGGGTACCAGCATACCGAATGCGATCACGCTGGTTTTCGCCTCGACCTCGCTTCTAAAATACGTGAATTCCGATTTTTTCTTACTGAATAGTTGGTCGCGCAAATCAGACAATCGCGTGTGTTTCAGGAATTCTCCGGCATCATCTGGATGAATGATCCGTTCTGAAACCAATGCATGGCAGTAATCATGAAAATCATCCGCATACACGTCCGGAAGTTTCGGATCGCGTTTGATGGTGCGATATTCTCCCGTGATGAGATTCAGTCGGGACAGTTCCGCAACGCCCTTGTTAAGGATTTCAAAAATATGCGCCGACAATGACGACGATTCGAGCATGCTGCGGCCGTTCGTCGACATGCGGTAGTCGCGATGCATCAGATCTTTGGAGATATTCCAGAAATGCTGGTCATCCGGGCGGTGTTCCAGCAAATCCTCCATCTTTTCCACAGTGAGCGGACGGTAGAAATAATATCCTTGGATGTACATGCATCCCAGCTCACGCAGCTTGCTCACCTGTTCGGCGGTCTGCGCACCCTCCGCAATGATCGACAGTCTCAGCTGGTAGGCCATGTCGATCACGGATTCGATGATTTTCAAACCTTTCGCCGCATTGTCAGCATTCAGGTCAACGAATTTCATGTCGAGTTTGATGGCATCGACGTTGATGTCCTTCAACATGTTGAGTGACGAATACGCCGACCCAAAATCGTCCATCAGCACGGCAATACCTCGCGCATGCAGGTCCCGAATGGTCTCTTCGACCACATCCATGTTATGTGCGATCGCACTTTCTGTGATCTCCACCTGCAGCAGGCGAGCATCGATGCTGAACCGATCGAGCAGGTCGCCAAGCACTCGCGCCACATCGATCGACTCGATATCCGTCATCGACACGTTGACGGACACCGGCACCAGATTGCGCCCCTCCCCATCCCAACGCGACAGCATTTCACACACGGAACGCCAGATGAACAAATCGAACCGCGTGACCATTGATTCACGTTCAAGCAGAGGAATGAATTCGCCGGGAGACACCAAGCCATATTCCGGATGATTCCAACGCACCAACGCCTCCGCACCCACGATTGCGCCGGTTTCAGCATTGCATTTGGGTTGCAGGTAGAAGCAGAATTCGTTGTTGTCAAACGCCTGGTTGATGTCGTCAAGAGAGAATCTGGGTACGATTTCGTCGTTGCTGGGCGCCCTGCCCGTGGATTCCAGCCGCGCGCCTGCGGCAACATCGAATTGATTACCCATGATACTCACCGTTGTACTGTATCAGCGTCACGTCTTCGACACCCTCAATGGCGCGAACGCGTTCCGCGAACGTCATGTCCTTATCATCACAGAATACTTCAACCGCCATTTCCGTGCGTTCGCCACGCATGGTTTTGGACTTTACGAAGAATTTGGTGCGTCCGAACGCGCGCGTGATCTCATCTCCGACTACATCGCCCACATAGTGGATCACCGCAATGTACACGCGCCCCTTGTCTTGACGCGAGTAGAACAGAGCCAGCATGCCGATCATCACCAATCCGGCAACAATCACCAGCACATACATGCCGGCGCCCGCCGCAATACCAGACGTGATCGCCCAGAACAAATACAACAGATCCATCGGATCCTTGACCGCGGTACGGTAGCGCACAATCGATAATGCACCGACCATACCAAGCGAAATCACAATATTCGTACTGATGGCCAGCGTGACCATGCAGGTGAGCACGCACATGCCCACCAACGTAACGGCAAAACTGCGCGAATACACCACACCCGTGTAGAAACGGCGGTACACGCAGTAAATGACGATGCCGACGATCAACGCCACCAGCAACGCCAGCGCCATTTTGGGCACATTGTATTGGCCGAAGGATTTCAGCACCGACTTTTTGATCATGTCATTGACACTCATATGGTTTCTTTCTCTCCTGCTTCCTTGATTCGTAACGTTTGTTTTTGCTGGAATGCCAGTCAACATGCCAGCCGATTACAGGCTTGGCTTTACAGGCTTGGCACGCTCCAGCCTTCCTGCCAGTAGTCGAATCCCCGCAAATACGAGGCTTTGTCGTAGCAGAGCACGTATTTCGAAGCCGATGTCAACTCCTGCGCCTTGCCGGGCAGCAGATCACGCACCACTTGCGGCAGGAACTCGGTGAATTTGACCTCCATCACCAGCTTGCCCGGCTCAAGCACGGGCAGTACCGGCAGTGTGGAGTCGAAAACATCGAATCCGCCGACCGCCGCACGCACGTTCATATCGAAGGTGATGCGTACGGTTCCGGCGTCAAGAATCCACGGTTCGCGCTCATAATCGACGATCACGCGAGGGCGCATCACATTGCACATGCATTCCACATAAAACTCGCGGCACAACTGATACTCGCTGTCACGCAGAAATTCGTAATCGCCGGCAAGAATACGGTCGAACTGCTCGTGCGTGAGCGGTGCATCCTCCTTGTAGATCCAACTGTCGCTTTTGCGTTTGCGTTCCAGTTTGATCACACGATCGCTGTAATCGTAGATGCGGATGCGGTATTTCCTACGCAGCAGCACACCGTCGACTTTTTCCTGATATGCGGTGTTCCAATAATCGTCGAAATACAGGCTGCGAATCATATAGCCGCCGTTTTTCGCATGCTTGTCGAGGCCAAGCAGCGGCGCCATACGCACGTTCAAGTCGGCTTTTTGCGCGTATGAGATCAGATATTTGAGCTCATGACGGAACCGTTCCTTGGCTGTGCGCGGTGGAACGGATAATTCCTCGCCGACGCGATGTTTGATACGTTGCAGCAGCGACGTTCCGCGATTGCCACCATCACTGCACATTGGCATCCTCCACAATGCTGCCGTCGGCTTTCACATAGAAACACTTGGTGCCGTAGATCTTGTTGCCGTCGGTGACGTAGTAGTCAAACGCGTCCTGCGTCTCGCCTGATGCATTGCGCACGCTCACCTTGATGAAGTACTGGCCTTCACCAGGCATATCCATCACGGCTTCCGGCAATACGAGGTCGCTCTGTGTGAACACCACGTCTTTGCCTTCGTAATCCTTGGCCACGGTAACGGTATAGCGCAGATCCTCATCGTTGAAATCATAGGAGACATCCCAGCTGAGTTTGAGCTTGCCGTTGGTAGGAGTCGGCTTGCCGATATAGAACGGCATGGGCTTATTGAACCCGGTTCGGTACGTCTGGTAGTTCTGTTCGATTTCGCTATGCAATTGGTTTGCCACCGTGTCGTATTGGCTTGACGTCAGAGGCTCATGCATGGAGTCGGGCATCTTCCGCACGTATGGTTCAACGATGGAACGGTACCGCCGCACCATGGAATTGATGCGATCGGCGCTCATATACTTGTATTCGTCTTTCACGGCCTTGCCGAGCGCGGTTCGGAACGACTTGGTTTGCAGACAACGTCGGAACAGTATGTTGCCCCAATAGTTGCTGACACCGTTCTCCCAGCTTTGGCCCTCGGAACGTTGCCTGATCTCGTATTCCTTGCGCATGAGCATACCATCGTTATCCCAGTCGAGCAGGTAAAACGTATCCGAATTCGTGGGACTATACAGGTACATATTGCGGCTTTGCGTATCGATATTGCCGGTCAGCAATTGGAATGCCATCCAATATGCGAGATTTTCGGTATCGAAATATTTGCCGAGGATTTCGCTCATCGGCACTGAATAATCATTGAGATCGTTCAGCATGGCGATCAGTTTGGTATGGTCGTTGTCGCCTTTGATTTCCAGTTTTTCTTCGAATTTCGCTTGATCGTAGTCAGGATCATCGGCGAGTTTGATCACGTCTTCGTCTCGATAGAATTCGAAATAATTGACTTTGTACAGCTGGCCGTTTTTATCGAGTCCGTGCACCTGCAATGCGGTTTTGTTGAGCTGTTCGACCTGCGTGTACAGACCGTAATCGTCGAAGGAATCCGATCCGCTGGTCTCGTCTTTCACGTACAAGTGCACGAATTGCGTGCGCAGTCCCATCATCTGGTCGATGCCTTTGATGAGATCGTACGCCATTTTGTTACGGAAACGCAGACCTTCGCCCATATGCTTGTTCAATGCGATGGTACGCTGCCCACGCCACTTGCCTTTGCCGCTTTTCAACTCGATCTTGTAGTTCTTCTGCTCGTTTTTGCTCGATGACTGGCCACGTATCTGCACGGTGGCGTTCGGCGCGCTTTCGCCAAAACCAAGCTCCCCGGAAACCGGTCCTTGTTCGTCGCCGACCTGCAGCAAACCATTGACCTTGTAGCGGTCAACGCCCATGGCCGCATAGTCATCAACGGAATACTGGTTGATTTCACTCCAGCTATGGTCGGTGCCTTCCGACGAATTACCGCGCGATACCGTCAGATACATGGTTTCCACGCCGCTATCGTCATACACCTTGTATAACGATTCGTTGTCGCGCAAGTGTGCGCCGTCAATGCTTTGTTCAGCGCTTTTCTTGACTTGCTCATGCGTCTGTGACGAATCCGATGATTGCGATTGTTCATTATCGTTGGGTGACGAAGTCGCACATCCGGCGCAGGAAAGCACCGTCAGCATTGCCGTCAATGCCGCTATTTGCTTGACAAGCGTGGTAATGGCTTTTGTGTTGCGTCGGTTCCACCATGTCATGATTTACGATTCCTCCCGATTATGACATCCGTTTCTGCAATATTCGCCTTGTCAGAAGACCGTGCATGCCCTGAGCGATGCAATGATTGGTCGACCCGCTGTTCGCCATGTTCAAGCAGTATGCCCAGTTCGGTGAAACGTCCACGTTTCGTTTGCGCCACAATCGGCTGCTGCCCCAGCACTCGGTATGGCAGATTGTCGGTGTATGAGGCGAGCCGGAATGTCGCATATATGGCGAACAGCGATGCCCCCATCAGAAAACCGAAACCGAACAGCGACGTAGTGAAGAACTGTCCGATTACTGTGAACACAACCGTCGAACCCGCAAACAATGCCGACGCCGTCAATGCACCGGAATAATCGGTAAAATACAGCAGAATCAGCATCACGGTGTTGCCGACCGCATAAAGGGCATACCCCACGCAGAGCACACGGAAATATCCGTGCATCACATCGCTGAATCCTAAAGGAAGCGCATTCAGCACCGTTTTTTCCAATGAAATCACGGCAGCGGTCACCAACAATTGCTTCAATACCGTGTAATGCAATTCTCGATTGAGCACAGCCAGCATTTCGTTTTCGGCAACGGTAATGTCTTTGACCGTGCCTCCATCATTCAACAGACTGTAATACGACCGATATGTTGGGTAGAAATTGACCTCCACCGACACCACAAAATTCACCGTGGTGATCAGAATCGTCAAAAACGCCAGCATGGCGGGCACATCGTAATATGGCGCGCCATAAAACAGGCCCTTCACCTTGATGCCGAGCGGACCGCACCATGTGATCACCAAATGAGCGAACAGGCCGATGGTGGTCAGCAATCCGGTCAACGCCAACGGCAGAAACTGATCGACCCACTGCAAAAACAGCCACGGATGCTTACGACTTTGCGGAAAATAACGATGCAACAAGAGCACATCCCACACCAGCATCACACCATAGCCAAGCACCACTGCGAACAACAGCGACTCCACAGGAGGGCAGGCCAACGCAAGCAACACGCATGACGTAACGAACGCCACCAACACCGCAGCCACGAAAGAATACAGAATGCTTTTGTAATCCTTGATGGCCGTCAAATAGCTCATCGCATTCCAGTTGACGATCATTTCAAGAAACAGCCACAAACACAACGCGCCCTGCATCAACGTGGCACCGGAAAACAGCAGGAAAACCGTGTACAACACCGCACCCACCACCAGCATGATGCCAGTAGACCCCCAGAACGACGGCAGAATCATCTTCTCATCGTGATCAAACAACATATCCGCCAGAAAACGGGTGACCGGCATCGACAGAAAACTCGTCAACACCAACGAGGCAAGCAGCGTGTAGGTGATCATGCATACGAGCAGATCGCGGTCGGAGCGGCCCACCTGCCACCAGCTGCTCACGATCAGCACGCCGAACTGCAGGAGTACACCCAACAGCATCGGACCAGCGCAAATCACGCCGGCATAGCCGTAGGCTCGCAGCATCGCCATCAAGCCTCTACGGTGGAACAGTTTCTTCAGTTCAAATCCAATACCGGCCATATCAGCGCTCCAATCCGAACTGATTCAATCCGAACTGATCCGCGGTATCGCTATACAGCTTGCGATAATCGTCAAGCATGCGCTCATGCCGGTAATAGGCGTTCACACGGTTACGGCCAATCTGCCCCATGGTCTCACGCAGCGTGCGACTGGAACACATGCGTTCCATGGCTCGGCTCAGGCCCTCGCGGTACATCGGGGGCACGTAGAAGCCTGCCGTGCCGAAATCGTCGCCTTCCTCGCCTTCCAAAAGCTCACGGCAGCAGCCGACGTCAGTGGTCACGCAGGGGCGTGCGGCTGCGAACGATTCCAGCACCGACAGCGGCTGGCCTTCGGAAATGCTGGTCAACACGGTGAAATCAAGCTTGCGCATGTATTCGACCACGTTCACACGGCCGGTGAACTCAAGATTGCGCACACCCAACTGTTCCACAAGCTCATAGCATTCGTCGGCATACTCCTGATCGTCAACACCGCCGAGAATATGCAAGCGCACATTGTCAACGCGAGAGGAAAGCTCATGGAACGCGTGAATCAGGGTTTTCACATCTTTGATGGGCGCCATGCGCACCACCGCGCCGATATCAACCCAACCGTCGTCGGGTTTGAAAGGAATATCGCAGAAACGTTCGTATTGAATGCCATTGGGAATCACCTGGCAGGCATCGGCGGGCGCACCCATGCCAATTTGGATAAGACGGGCACGACCGAACAAGCTGGTGATGCGCCACGCACGATGGTAGATCTGTTCCGAAAGCATGTAGAAGAAGCGGATCCAACGCGGCCGGAACGCCGGCAGCACCCATTCGGCGGAAATGATTTCCTCTTCGCGTTCACGCGTATAAATGCCATGTTCCGTAAGCAATACCGGTGCATGGTTGATACCCCCCCCCCAAACAAGCCAACAATCCGCCATATCCAGTGGAAATCGCATGGTAGATCTGCGCTTCCGGCACTTCGCAGCCCATCAAGTACAACACCGGCAGCAACATGGAGCGCACGGTATGGAAAGCGTCGGCATAGGCCGCATACGGATATTCTTCCATGCAGATTTGCGTAAACAAGTCGATGAATTCACGGCTTTGCAGGAACGACAGCGGATGCACGCCTCTGGTGTGGAACAGGTTGAACAGCACATCCCAGTCCGGGCTGCCAAGATTCACCAGTTCGCGCAATGACCGCAATTCCTCTTCGGTGAACGACACTTGCGCGCGTTCACCGCTCAGACGCAAGGCGTCGTCGAGGAACACCTCATGCACTTCCACCACATTGTCGGGCAGGTCATATACGAATTTGCCGCGGTCTTCGGCTTTGGCGCCGATCACCCACAATACGAACTCGTGCTCTTTCATCGCTTCGATATAACTGTGCATCCACGTGGACACTCCACCATGCACGTACGGGTAGCATCCTTCCAAAACCAGGCAGATTCTCATGCCTCTCCCCCAGTCTTGCGTTCGATATGAACCGTGGCGTTCGTGGCTTTGAGCAGATACAAGTTGCCGGTCAGCTTGGTGAGGCTTCCGCCACGAACCCTGCCAGGCGTGCCATTGTTGGCACGGAACATGAGCCACCCTTGATCGGTGAGGTTGCCAAGTTTCAGATCCCAACTATCGTCGGACGTTTCCATCGAAACGGTCAATCCCGAAAAACGTTGGATGGCTGCGGCACATTCCGTGCCTGTCCGCATACGAATGGACGGTGCCGACGATTCCAGCCAGTCAAGATAGTTTTCCAATCCCTGGTAGTACTTCTTCCATCCTTCTTTCGCTCCACGATCTTCATCAAGCAAATCGTCGGGATGCATGAAGTGCGTGCTCACATAGTGCATGTTCAATTCGGAAACCGCGGCAAGACGCATGTACGTGTCGCCCACCATGCCGCCGGACACGATACGTGGAGCCTCCACCACGCCATCGGCCGCAACACCGAACTCCTGTATGTACGGCAAGGAACTGTCGGAAGGCATATACGTACTGGCGATGGCGCGAATCTGCGGCACATCCTCGCCTATGATCTTTCGTCCTTCTTGGGAGAGCATATTCGACGGCGGCACGTATACCGACGATGTTGCTGCCGGCAATACGTCTTTCTGGAATGCAATCAGTTCCTGCAATGATGCCACAATGGCTTTGCGATTCGGCCATTGCACGTACGCGTATTCCTTGCTGTAATGCGTGTTCGGCAACACCAACGGCTGATGGTTGTACCCGTGATATCCGATTTCGCCGTTTTGCCGAAGCAGCAATCCTCCGTAATACTCGAATTGTGTGTTATCCGTCTGTCGTACCGGATCATCCTTGGTGTCATCGCCGTAATTCTCAATCATCACACCGGTGAAACGAATACCGTACCGTTCCGCAAGACGCACCAAATCCGGCCACCATACTTGAGAATAGAATTCAGAAATACTTATGTTGTAGTCACGTTTGATGTATTTGCCATTGCCAGACGGTACCGGAGAGGGAAAATCATCCAAGTAGAACGCCGCGCTGTTAATCACCGGATAGGCCATGGCAGAACCGAGCAGACTGAATGCCGAAGCGTAAAATCCTCGAAACACCTTGCCGTAAATGCCAATATTGCACATCACAGCCGTTCCTGACTCCACCGCGTTCCTCCACACCAATGGCGTTCTGCCATTGCTGCTGGCCGCTTCCACCTGTGCACTATCATCCAATGCGACGCTCAGCGACGATTTGAACGGATCGCTGAATGTGTATGTCTGGCCGCCGCCCAACATGAAATCCTTGGAGGGTGTAATGCCCTTAGTCACCACATATTCGTATGTGGACGATTCAATGCCGATCTGCGGGCCGATTACGTCCAAATAGCCGGTTTTTTCGGGAGTCATGGCAAACATGACGCCACCGCCCTTTTTGGCCCATTGCATGATTTGCAGCATATGCTCGCCCAGACGGTCGAGATTAGGCATGGCCACCACTATGGTGCTGTAGTGATTCAACGCTGGAAATTCAGCGTTTTCATCAGCCACATCAACCGTAGTAGTAGGGACTTTCATATCAAGCAGAATCTGGTCAAGCATGGCTTCGGCATCGCTGACACCCTCCTGCGAACTGTCGACCACCAACAGATTCGTAGCTTTTTCGCCAGCGATGGCATTGACAGCAGGAATGGCTTTGGCTCGATCCAAATACGTAATGTCGAACCGCGTGGCACCATAATGCACGCCCAAGCTTTCCACCAGCAACACCAATGCGATGGCCATGAACACAGCCCAGACCTTGACCAGACCTTGCCAGCGGAATCGCTTCCACTTGGCCAACACGTCTGACAGGAATCCTCTGATCATGCGCGTTCAGCCTCCTTGGCTCCAGTCCAGAACCGCAGCGTGCGTCTTCCTTGGCCACCGAGATAAATATGCTTGCTTTCAATCTGCTGAACGGTGTGGCGCAACGCATCGCCATCATTGCGTGCGGCATCGAGCCGTAGACGCATCAGCCATGCATCGCCTTGATCCGGCCACCGTTCCATAGCGCCGTCAATAGTGTGCGCGGCATCATCAAAGAGTCCAAGATCAATCTGCATTTGCGCAAGACGGCACGCAACGTAACAATCGTCATGTTTACGAAGTCGTTCCTGCAATACTTCGGCATATCGCTGCTTCTGCAACTGCAATGCGTATCCTTGCGCAATACCGGAATTGACATATCGTTCCAACGCATCGCAATAGCGTTCCAACATCGTTTCGGAATTTCGATGCTGCAGATAATCGTTACGGCAGCGCTGCAATGCAAGATCTTCCTTGGCACTGATCTGTGCCATGGCGGTAGCCGCGTAATGCACGACCTCCACATCCTCATTCAGTCGGGCCTGCGACAGCACATCGATATAATGGCTGGGATTGTCGTTGAGAATGGACATCACCAGACTGCGCCGCTGACTCGAATCATTGACGATCAGTGCCTCTTCCAACGGCACGGTATTGGCGAAATCAGCTCGTTCCTCAACCAGGATGCTTCGACGTTCCTCATCATCCACACGCATTTGCTCAAGCCCCGGAGCCGTGTGCTCGCCAGCGCGCATCAGCGTGCGCGTATGCAGCATCAGCACGCATAACGGCCCCCACAGCGGCACCAACAGCATGAAAGGAAGCAGCCGCCCCTCCACGCGAAGCACGCCAACGCGAGACAATACGCACAGCAGCACGCATATCATTACATGCACGGCGATAAGCAGCATCGCCATCACCGTCGCGTTCACACTGTGCCGCCTTCATGCGATGCAGAATCATTCGGCGCAACGTTCCTGCGCAGCGTTTCATCCGCTTGCGATTCGACAGCCACTTGTTCCGAAGCCTCAGCCAGCAACGAATCTTCCTCGTGGTCTGAAACCAGCGTCACATGCAATCCAGCCCGGGTCAAACGCTTGTTGATGATCGGCAGCTCATGCTCGCTGGCCTGGTTCATGAGCACATACACATTGCCGTCCTGCAGCACACCGGCCTCATCCGTTTGGCGAATGGCTCCCATCAGGCGGCTGCCATCGTCTTGCCAAGCGTCTGCCACACGCAGCAGCAGATGATCGCCCATATGATCGTGCTTGAGCTCGTTTGCAGCCAACACTTTAGGCAGAAACGCCTGGGTGTTCAAGAATTCAGTGCCGGGCACCAGCATCGCCTGACGCGCCACATTCTCATAGTCGAACGCACGCACCATCGCGGATTCCACCAAGCCGCACATGATGGTGAACAGGTTCTGGAAGTACAGATTCATTTGGTCGGGCTGCGCTTTGGCAAGCACAATCACCACGGCCAGCTTGCCATCGGCATGCACGCCTGCCGCATACATCGGAAGGTCCGGTTCGAGATTGCGGTTTACCCACAATCCACCATGATCCAAAGCTGTAATAATGTTGGCATAATTCTCAAGCAGCGCCGACTTGCTGAACAGGGATTCGGTTTGCGGACTCGCAGCCATCAAACGCGCGAATCGACCGCCGCTGTCAATGCGGTAAACACCGAAACTATCGCCGCCCAATGTGTCTTGCATAATGCGAATGGTCGTGTGATACAGCTTTTGCGGCTGCACTTCGTCCAATTCACGTGTCATCGCATACATTTTGCCGAAACTGTCACGCCTGCCGATAATCTGCCCGCGCAGCATACGACGATCATCGAGCACATCGTGGTACAGGTCACGCAGGAACGCAAGTCGTTCACGCAGCAAACTGTTTTCGTCACGCATGAATCGCAGGTTTTCGCGATTACGCAGCTGCACATACCCGCATACTGCGCCGGCAACGAAATACACCACAAACGCAAGCCAGTTCGACGTGTCGTAAAACAGCGGAGCGAATGAAGCGCCCTTCGATGCATACGACAACGCCATGCCGACACATGCGAGCGCGGCCGCGAACACGCCTGCGTTCAGTCCGTGCATCGTGCCGACGATCACCACGAAAAACAGGCGCAAATCCACGGTTCCCAACTGGCTGTTGCCTTGTACCGCGGTGCGAAGCAGTTCTTCCAATATGAACGCGATGAAGATTTCGATTGCGATCCATGGTTTTGAATGGTTGCGTAGAAAATCCCAGACCGGGTGCTTCTTGGATTGTTCCTGAGCACGCGCTTCTTTCCAGCGCTGAAGCACAGGGGGAAGATCCTGTTTGAGCGAATATCGCGGCGACCAGCCATAGCGTAATCGCAGCACATGATCGTCTGCTGGGTAATGTTGGGGTCTGTCTTCGCCAAAAGTCACCGATAATCCGGGAAATGCCGCGCTGATCGCATCAGCCAAATCACCGTATGTGAAGTCGAACACGTTGGGCACATGGAAGATTTCGCTTTCGGCGGTCCAATCGTCGAACATGCGGTAGATCAGTTCGGCAAGATCGTCGGCGCAGAGAAAGCATGTCTGTTGCTGTTTGCGTTCGCAAAATGAGATCGACCCTGCCGATGCCTGTTCGAACAGTCTGCCGAAATATGCGGTTGCTCCATTGCGCTCGGGTGCATACAAGTATGGACAGCGAATGATTTTCGCTTCCAGATGGTAGGTGCGCGCGTAATACAGGCAGAGTTCTTCCGACGCTCGAGACATCAGACTTTTGCTGGTATCACGTACGTCGGCGTTTTCCGGATAGGTGAATTCGGATTCCGGTCCGCATACCATCAGCATTTGCGTGGATCTGTTACGTATGGCGTGCAGCAATCTGCGAAGATATCCAAGATCGCCGTCACGCTCACTTCGCGGGGTGAGGCCTTCGGAAAAGAATACGATGCGATCAAATTCGTATGTGGTAAGAGTTTCGGCAAGGGTGTTGGCGTCAGACATGTTGACGATTCTGAGACGGTCATTGCCGTCTACGGTGCCTTCTCGTTCCGCTATCACCACATGGTCTCGGGGAAAGGCATGCTGAATCCACTGCTTGGTAATGAAGTCGGTGTTGCCGACCAGAAGCACTTCCATGCCGCCACCCCAGCGAATACTCCCTTAACGGGGTTACGGCATAACTCTGCCCACAAACCCCCATTGTTACTGCCTTACGGTGTTCCAGTGTAGCCAAACAGCAGACAGAATCCCCCTCTAACGGAGGTTTTCTTAGTCATTTCTCAGTAACTCGCAAGTCAACATGACTTGCGTCGACCATTTTAGGGAGCTTACCCGCAATGCGAGCGCGTATTCAACCAACAGCCGGCATCAGTGGCTTGGCGCTAGACATACGGCCGCAATCGTCATACGTGTGGGCAAAAACAAAAAAACCTCGGATGTTTCCGAGGTTTCAAAGCTATGGTGGCTCCGAGCGGCATCGATCCGCTGACCTAACGATTTTCAGTCGTTCGCTCTACCAACTGAGCTACAGAGCCATGAACAGGAACCTGTTCGAGCGACCCCGGCCGGACTTGAACCGGTGACCTCCGCCGTGACAGGGCGGCGCTCTAACCAACTGAGCTACGGGGCCATTGCCACCTTGTTACCAAGGTAAGTACCCCCTGAGAGAGTCGAACTCTCGTTGTCAGATTGAAAGTCTGGTGTCCTAACCGTTAGACGAAGGGGGCGCTTTCAGCGTTTCCGCGTGACAACTCGCTTAACTATACGCGAATCCTCAGAACATGCAAATCTCGGCGTGTCGCAACGTTGCAAAATCGACATCAACCCGTTGCCAAAGTGCTGAAAATCGTTGAAATCAAGCCATTTCAGCACTTCAACAACAGACCAACCGGCACTATACGCAGCGATAGGTGAAGTCATGAATCACACGACCCGCAGCAAGTCCTTTTTTCTCAAAATTCGTGAGAATTCGTCCGGAAAAACGCTCGGATTCGGTGAAATCGGCGTGTCGCAGACCGGCCGCTTCGTCGGCATTTCCCTTGCCAACATGCTCGACCGGCAAACTCACCGTAAGCATGCCGTCATTATGGAATCCTTCAAGACCATCCATTACCTCATGCACATGCAATGCATAGTCTTCGATGTCGGTGGCGATACGCCACATTCCCCCATCCCGCAACGTGCGATGAATCTCGCCGGCAAGCTCCGGCTGCACGATACGACGCTTGTGGTGGCGCATCTTGGGCCACGGATCAGGGAAGAAGGTCCATACTTCAGCGATCGAGCCATCCGCCGCGGCTTTGAAGAGCTCAGGAGCGTTGACCTGCGCGATGCGCAGATTGGTCAGGCCCTGCTTGCCTGCGAGCAGCATGGTATGCGCCACGCCCGGATCATAGACCTCAAGCGCCAGGAAGTTCATATCGGGGTGTTCAGCAGCGGCCGCAACAACGTTTTCCCCCTGGCCGGTACCGATTTCCACAATCAGAGGATTGACATTGCCCCACACATCCGCGATATACGCCCGATCGAACACCAGATCGCCTCGCACATCAAGCGACCCCTCGCCCGCGTTGATTTTCAGCAGATACGTATCTGCATAGGCATCCCATGCACGCTGCAAGCGTGCGTCGAGCCTGGCGGAACGACGCACGAAGGACAACACCTTGCGCCCATACAAGGCAGGACGCTGGCCAGCATCAGCCCGTTGTTCATCTTGCGTTTTTGACATATTTTGTTCGTTTTCGCCGTTAACTTGATTTTCAGCCGGCGTGTTCACATCTTCTTGCATACCCTAATTTATAGAGGAAACGCAGGAAAGGGTCGATTATGTGCGTTCCTGTTCATGTGTTATACTCAAATTGTTCAAAAGGTAACAAACTAGAGCAAAAGTGAACAACGTTCGTTGGACGTTTGTTTTTCGAACCAAAGCGCTTTAACGCTCATTTTGGAGGAAAGGACAGAACATGACAGTTCTCGTCACTGGTGGGTGCGGCTACATCGGCGCTCACGTCGTCCACGCTCTTCACCAGGCCGGCGAACAGGTCGTCGTCGTTGACGATCTGAGCTACGGCAAGCCAACCCGCATCGAAGGCTCCCGCCTGTACGGCATGGATATCGCCGCACCGGGTGCCGGCGAACGCCTCGCCGAAATCATGAAGGCCGAAGGCGTCGATTCCGTCATCCACTTCGCAGCCCGCAAGCAGGTCGGCGAATCCGTTGAAAAGCCGCTGTGGTACTACCAGCAGAACATCAACGGCATGCTCAACGTGCTCATCGGCATGCGCGACTCCGGCGCCAAGAAGCTCGTCTTCTCCTCTTCCGCAGCCACTTACGGCGTTCCGCCGGTCGACGTGGTTCCGGAAGACGTCGTTCCGATGCTGCCGATCAACCCGTACGGCCAGACCAAGCTGTTCGGCGAGTGGATGGCACGCGCCTGCGAAGAGCCGTACGGCATTCGCTTCTGCGGCCTGCGCTATTTCAACGTGGCCGGCTGCGGCCCGGTCGAGCTTGAGGATCCGGCAATCCTGAACCTCATCCCGATGCTGTTCGACCGTCTGAAGAAGGGCAAGGCCCCTGCGATCTTCGGCGACGACTACCCGACTCCGGATGGCACCTGCGTGCGCGACTACATCCACGTCTCCGATCTGGCCGACGCCCACATCGCCGCCCTGAAGTATCTGGACCGCGATGAACGCAAGTACGACGCCTTCAACGTCGGCACCGGCGAAGGCACCTCCGTGCGTCAGATCGTCGATGAGGTCAAGAAGGTCACCGGCCTGCCGTTCGAAGAGACCGTCATGGCCCGTCGCGCAGGCGATCCGCCGCACCTGATCGGCTCCCCGAAGCGCATCAACGAAGAGATGGGCTGGCACGCACAGTACAACGTCGAAGACATCGTGAAGTCCGCTTGGGATGCATGGCAGGCCAATCCGGAACACCACATCGACGTCGAGACCTGGAAACAGACCGACTGATTCCACCAGCAATTCGTAGTGTCGTGAGCGACAACACGGCACCGCAACGGTAACGGCCGGTCGCATATGAGAAGTTTTCCCCTCATATGCGACCGGCCGTTGCTTTTCTTCCCTACTACTGCCGCAGTTTAAGCAAATACTTTCTTTCAGCAATTCATACGAATATTCATCGATGACACGCCGAAATTTGCACGATAGCGACTTTGCCGTAATATATCTATCTGTTGCCAGTCGCAAGGCTGAAACAACGGCCCCGTAGCTCAGTTGGTTAGAGCGCCGCCCTGTCACGGCGGAGGTCACCGGTTCAAGTCCGGCCGGGGTCGCTTTTTTATTTTTCATTTCTATTTTTCTCTGATTTACATCAATTGCGCAATATTACTTTTGCAATCTCTTGCGATTTCTTAAGATCTTTCGAAATCATTGAAATCATACGGATACAAGAAAGCCCGGCTCTTGCGAACCGGGCTTTTCGACGGAAAAATCGTATGCAATCGTCAGAGCTGCCGCTCAACCCAATCAACGATGAACGGGGCCACTTCCTCAATCTGGTCAATCGCCACTTCGAATTCGCGGGCGCCGCCATACCAAGGATCGACCAAATCAATCTCACTTTCGTAGCCTGCGACAGGCTTGGCAAGATTCGGATCGAAACTACGGTACATATGCACGTTCTCACGCTTGGCCTGCGGCAGCTGACGCAGTAGCGCACGCATATGCGAAGCGGTCATCGGCAGAAACAGGTCGGTACGCTCGATCTCATCGCGGGTGATGCGATGGGCGAAATGATGTGCCGGCAGCTCATATCCACGCTCACGGAGCACCTTGACGGCACGACGATCGATCGGATTGCCATACTCTTCGTCGCTCACGCCACTGGACTCGACGTTGACCTTGTCGGCAAGGCCACGACGCTCGAATTCAGTGCGCAGAATGATTTCGGCCATGGGAGAACGGCAGATATTGCCGGTGCACACGGTCATCACGGTATACATACGGTTACTCCTCGCGATTCTTCGCATACGTCATGAAACGGAATCCGGCGATATCTCCGGAACCCTTCCGCGTGTTCTGCCACACGCCCTCTTCAAGCACCTTCCAAGCGCCGGATTCCACCAGCGACTTCACGTCGGGCGCATAGGTATCGGCATCGGCATGCATGCTGATCTGCGTCACATACGCCTTGTCCGCAAATGGCATGGCCTCGCGGTACAGCTGGCCGCCACCGATAATCCAGATTTCGCTGCGGTCAAGACCGTCATCCGGAATGGCTTCCTGTCGTGCCAGATCAAGCGCATCATCCAGACTGTCGACCACGGTCGCTCCCGGCGCAGTGTAAGTCGGATCACGCGAAACCACGATATTGTCGCGATTCGGCAGCGGACGATACTTCGGGCTCAGGGACTCCCACGTCTTACGCCCCATAATGACCGGATGCGAGACGGTAAGCTCCTTGAAACGCCTCATATCCTCGGGCAGATGCCATGGCATGCCACCCTCGAATCCGATGGCGCCGTCATGACCTTCCTTGTCACAGGCCTGCGACCAAATCAGATTCACCGAGAACGTCTTGGGGAAATCATCGCCCCAATCCTCCTCGTCCTCAAGCCCGGCAAGTCCGGGCTCGGGTTCGTGATAGCCACTGCGGCTACTGTCATGCTCCATTTCACTCACTCCTTGAAGTCGAACTAGGGTCAGTAGTCTAACGTCTGGCGACGACTCTCAGACCGCCACCGGCGCCTTGATGGTTGGATGGTGCCGGTAGCCGACGATTTCAAAATCACTGTAATCGTAATCGAACAGCGAATCGGCTTTGTTAATACGGATCTGCGGATACGGGTATGGATCGCGGCTCAACTGCTCCAACACCTGGTCGATGTGATTGTCGTACACGTGGCAGTCGCCACCCGTCCACACGAACTCCCCCGGCTGCAGTCCCGCCTGCTGAGCGATCATCAACGTCAACAGCGAATAGGATGCGATATTGAACGGTACGCCGAGGAACATGTCGCAGGAACGCTGATATAGCTGGCACGAAAGTTTGCCATCCGCCACGTAGAACTGGAAGAGCGCGTGGCATGGCGGCAACGCCATATTCTCCACTTCGGCAGGATTCCAAGCGGACACGACCATACGACGAGAATCCGGGTGATTCTCGACAAGATCAAGCACATTGCTGATCTGATCGATGGTACGGTTCGGATCATCGGGCGTGGGCGCCGGCCAGCTACGCCACTGCGCGCCGTATACGGGACCCAAATCGCCGTTCTCATCGGCCCATTCGTCCCAAATATGCACATTGCGCTCCTGCAGCCAACGCACGTTCGTGGAACCTTTCAGGAACCATAGCAGCTCATAGGCAAGTCCCTTGAAAAACACCGTCTTCGTGGTGAGCAACGGAAAATACTCGCTCAGGTCGAATCGCATCTGCTGGCCGAACAGGCTGACGGTACCAGTGCCCGTACGATCGGACTTCAACGTGCCTTCCGTCAGGATCTTGCGCACAAGGTCTTCATATGGCATGGGAATGTCGGTTTCCGGGCGTGCCGGAATACGGGTACGGATATCTGCAAGTTGTTCAGGTGTCAAAGCCATGGTTGCAAGCTTAACAGTACAGAACGGCAGGTCAAGCATATGCCACCCGCGCGTTGATTGTTTACGCTTTCCGGAATGCCTCCTAGCGAACAGGCATCAATGGATTACATTAGGTATGTAGGCGAGGAGCGAACGGCGCTCCCGGCAAGACGATGAGGAGTTCACCATGGGCAAAAGGCTGTGGGTCGAGCGTAACAAAGACGGTTCTTGGGATGCTTTCGGCGAGGATGGCGCGCATATCAAGTTCGGCAAGGGTCGTGGACAGTTCACGCCGGGCGACCTGATGAAGATCGCGCTGGCCGGTTGCGCCGCGCTGTCAAGCCAGTTCGCCGTCGAGCATACGCTGGGCGAGGGCAAGGGCGCGAAAATCGTTGTGGACGGCACCTATGACGCCGACAATGACGCATACATCGGTTTCGACGAACAGGTGGTCATCGACGCCACCGACGCCGGTCTGAGCGATGAGGATGCGGCAAAGCTTAAGGAACGCGTCACTCGTCATATCGACAAGGGCTGCACGGTGAAGCATACGTACGTGGAGAAGACTCCGGTCCGCATGGACGTCACCATCAAGCACTGACGTTTTCTTTTTTTAAAAAAAAAGGCGATTGCAACGCTTTTCGCAGTGTTGCAATCGCCTTTTTATATGTACCTGTTGAATTTACTGACGATCGGGATCGATCTTGGTTTCGATGGCTTCGACCACATCCGGCTCGGCCTTGGAAACCGGCACCTCCTCGACACCCTTGATATCGTCAAGAGCCTTCGGCTTGACTTCCGCCGGCGAGCTCGGAACCGTGTCAAGACGGGTTTCCGCAGCCTCGACATACTTGCGGGGCACCACATACACCGGGCCGACCGCGTGCTGCAGCAAGCCCTGGCTGGTGGAGCCGAGCAGCAGGCCAGTGAAGCCGCCGCGACCACGGGAACCGACCACGACGACGTCGTGATCATAGCTGGCCTTGGTCAGCGCGCCAACCGCCGGGCCAGGCACGATCTGCTTGTTGATCTTCAAATCCGGATGGGCTTCCTCAAGCGGCTTGATACGCACTTCCAGATCATCCTTGAACGAGGCCATCACACCTTCGTCGTCGGAACCCTTCATGTTCGGCACCGCGGAAATAACATCCAGCTCGGCATCCCATGCGGCGGCGAAATTCGCCGCGATCTCCAGCGCCTTCAAACCCCACTTGGATTCGTCGGAGCCGACGGCCACCCTAGTGATGGTGTTGTTCAAGTGCATCAGATTGCCGTCATCGTCGGTGTACGGCACAACCACGATCGGGCAGTATGCATACGCCGGCAGACTGGAGCTGGTCGTGCCCAGCAGACGTTCCGCCAGACCGCCTTTGCCGCGATTGCCGATGACGATGAGATTGTAGTTACGAGACAGTTCCACGAATACGGAAGCCGGATCGCCCGTAACAATAAGCGTGGTAGCCTCAACACCCTGCTCGTCGGCGATGGCCTTGGCCTTCGAAAGAATCTCCTGCGCGTCGCTATGGGCCGCATTGTCATCCCCCATGGCGGTGTATGTCGCGTCGAAGGAAACAGCGGCATAGCTCGGCAACGAGTATGCGCATACGATCTGCAGCGTCAGTCCCGCATGCTTCGCATAGTTCGCAGCCCACCAAGTGGCCTTATAGCTGGCGTGGGATCCATCAACACCAACGAGGATTGCCTTGTCGTTAATCATGGACGACCTCCTTGAATCACCTCGGCAACGCGACCATGCGTCGCCTCTAGGCTCCACCATACCGCGCGACATGCGGTTTTGTCAGTAACGACTCGGTCTTTTCCATACAAAAAGGCGTATCCCCGAAAGGATACGCCTTAAAAAAATCAAACCGTATGTTCACTCAGAGCACACGACGAATCGCATAGCCACCTGAGAACACGGCCAGCGAAGTGACCTGCGTTCCCTGAGCCGGATTCAGCGCGTTGATCACCATGCCGTTGCCAATATAGATCGCGGCATGCTGAGTATTGACGATGATATCCCCAGGAGCTGCTTCGGCAATGCTTCCAACTGCCGTTCCAACGCTCATCTGGGCACCAGAATAATGCGGCAGGCTTACACCGAACTGGGCGAACACCCACTGTACGAAACCAGAGCAATCCCAGCCGGACGGAGTATTGCCTCCGGCCACGTAAGGATAACCTTGGAACTGCAGAGCGTAGTCGGCCAGAGCCTGCCCAGTGGCACTCGCGGGAGCCGTAGGAACGCTGATGGAAGCACGATCGGAAGAACGACTGGCAGCCTGAGATTCAGCCTGTGCCTGAGCTTGGGCCGCCTGTGCTTGAGCTTCGGCCTCAGCCTGCTCCTGAGCCTTCTGGTCCTTTTCCGCCTGAGACTCGGTCTGGGGAACATCCAAGCTTTCGATGCCACCCCAATCGGCGTTAGATTCAACATCCGTGGATGTGTGCTCGGCGAGAAAATCACGCTTGGCCGCGGTGGTCTTCGGGAAAGAACGTGTAGCGGTTACCGTGGTATCAGCCATAGCACCGCCTGCGCTTGCGGCGGGAACCGCCGCACCCAACAAGGCAGATACAGCAACAACGGCGAAGATACTCGTGAAACGTTTAGCAATATTCATCGTGTCTGAAGCTACCATACACGTTCCCCCGCAGCAGAACAGCAAGATAACCAGAACAGTGTCATATCACGCGACACGCCGACGCAATCACGCTATGCCAAAAAAGTGACGGCCAGCGCAGATTAACGAAAACAGAGAAATCAGTAATGGATATATGTCAACTGCGAAGCTTCCTGCGCAGTGAACGTACGATCGGAAATCACGCCAAGACCCTTGACGTTGGATTCCGAAATCTTAATCGAACCGTCGGCATTCACTCCTTCGACAATCGCGACATGCCCGTAATAGCTGTCCGCGCCCATTTGGCCCGGAGCGAATACCACAATATCGCCAACGTGACGTGCCGTATTGTCAACCCAATAGCCGAGAGCGCGAGCGGAATCACCCCAACTCCGCGCATCACCAAAATGGCTTCCGGCAGGCAGGCCAAGCTGTGCACGACGGGTATACGCCCACCATGTGCACTGACCGTATGGATAGTCATTGCCGGTATCACCGGTGCCGTGGTTCGGATTGAAGCCCGAAGGAAGAAGACCGGCGTCCTGATCCATGAGAACGGCGACATTGGGATTGTCGGCAATGGACTTTGACAGAAGATTCGTGTCCATGGAGGAACTGGTTTCGCCAAGCTGCCAATCACCGCTATTGCTGGTGGAGGCCAGAGCGTCTAGACCGCTACGGGACTCGGAACGGGATGCCGCATCGTCGGAGACACGCTTCATCTGCGTGGTAGTGGTGGCATTGTCGGCAAAAGTCATTTCAGACGCATTCTGCTGGCCGACCGCCATGGCAGTGGCCGCAGTGCCAACCAACGCAGCCAGCGATGCGGAAGCCATGAATGCGGAGCGACGACCGGCTACACGAGCGGCCTCACGCATGGCGCGGCGGCTCATCGGAGCCACTTCATTCAGCTTTTCGGCAACCGCAGGCTCAAGACCTACAACGGCACCCCCACCATTTGCCAGCTGGACCATACGAACGGCCTTGGCGGTGTGGGAACCGCGGCTCGAGGTGAACAGCGCCTTGGCAACGCTGAAACGCTCATTCGAAACCTTGGCAGCTTTATGCGCCGCATGCCTCATATATCAACACTCCTTGCGGATTACTTCAACCACAGCAGGCTTATGACCGCGTGGTTACAGAACCGTCACGGAAGCTCAGGCTACACCGACACCGGGATATCGCAGTCATCATCGCCACGTCATGGTTCCGAAAAGCGGTCATCACCACGCACAATCCGACCATCTGACTACCCTAGGTTGTCATGACGAACACTGTGACCATTCCTTCCAACGTGCTTCCGGAAGACGGACGTTTCGGCTCAGGGCCGACCAAAATCCGCCCGGAGCAAATCCAAGCGCTCGATAAGGGAGCCCGTAATCTTCTGGGAACCTCCCATCGACAGACCCCCATCAAGCAGGTGGTCGGCTCAATCCGCGAAGGACTGTCCGAATTCTTCCAGATTCCCGATGGCTACGAAGTGGTGCTGGGCAACGGCGGAGCCAGCGCGTTCTGGGATATCGCCTGCGCCTCGCTGATCACCCGCAAGGCCGCATTCGGCACGTACGGCTCATTCAGCTCGAAGTTCGCCAAGTCAGCGCAATCCGCACCGTTCCTTGAGGAGCCGGAGATTTTCGCAGGAGAGCCGGGAACATACCGCCTGCCTGAGCTCACGGAATACGTGGACACTTATTGCTGGGCCCACAATGAGACTTCCACCGGCGTTGCCGCACCGATCAAACGCATCGCAAGCACCAAGGAGCAGGGTGCGCTCACGCTGATCGACGCCACCAGTGGCGCCGGCGCGCTGCCGGTCGACATCAGCCAGACCGACGCCTACTATTTCTCGCCGCAAAAAGCTTTCGGATCCGATGGCGGACTATGGATTGCCGTACTCTCCCCCGCTGCAATCGAACGCGCCTACGGCATCGCCAAAAGCGTGGATCTTCCGGGCGCACGCCGCTGGATTCCTCCGTTCCTTTCCCTGACTTCGGCCATCGAGAATTCCCGCAAGGATCAGACGCTCAACACGCCGGCAGTGGCAACGCTGATCATGCTGGAAAACCAGGTTCGTTGGCTCAACGACAACGGTGGGCTCGCCTGGGCTTCGGCCCGCTGCGCAAGGTCTGCGTCCCTGCTGTACCAGTGGGCGGAGAAGTCCGATTACGCCTCCCCGTTCGTAAACGACAGGAATGCGCGCTCCAACGCCGTGGTCACCATCGATATCAACGATGGCATCAATGCATCCCAAGTGGTGGCGGCATTGCGCGAAAACGGCATTGTGGACACCAACGGATACCGTAAGCTCGGCCGAAACCAGCTTCGCATCGGCGTGTTCCCGTCCGTGGAACCCAGCGATGTGGATGCGCTCACCCGCTGTATCGACTACGTGGTGGAACATCTCTGATGCAAGGTAAGGTGTGGCGATATGAAGATTGCTCCGATTATTGATCCCAGCGTGAGGAAACCTTCGCCGAAACCGGTGCGCGTCGACCTACGCAAGGTATTCATGTTTGGCACCGCGCTATGGGCCATCGCTTTGGTGGTCTGCATCGTACTTATCGCATTCGGCATCGACGCGGAACGCGCGCAAACCGTCTGCGAAGCGGGTACGGTCATCGGCGTGCTCATGCTGGTTTGGGAGCATTTCGACCGTTGGGATTATCGCCGTCTTGGCGAGTAATCGGCAATATACCCCCGAAAAATCCTCAAAAAAATGATGCCCGTCTTGCCTTATCGAAAGCGAGACGGGCATCGCATTATCTCCATTTGAGATATTTGCAACATCTGCCGAATGTCTTACATCATTCCCCACCCAACGGCAGCACCAAGGCGAACGTGCTTCCCTGCCCCGGGCTGCTCCACACCGACGCGGAACCATGGTGGGTCAACGCAACATGCTTGACAATCGCAAGTCCCAAGCCAATGCCGTCACCGGAATGCTCATTCTGATTGCTGCCGCGATAGAACCGTTCAAAAATACGGTTCTGTTCGCCGATGGCGATGCCTTTGCCTCGATCGAGAACACTGATTACCGCTTCCGTATGCTCCTCATTGGCTTTGGCGACGACATTCACCGTAGAACCGTCTTTTGAATACGTAATCGCGTTTTCAATCAATTTTGCGAGCGCCGCCTGAATCTGATCGGCTTCGCCATTGATGCATAGCGATTCGTCACCGCCGGTCTCGATGGTGATGCCGCGTTGCGCAGCCATATCGAGATGCGCCTGCACCACGGCTTGTACCTGTTCCATCACGTTGATGCGATTGTCGGCGGTCGGCAGGATTGGCTCCTGCGCTTTGATCAGCAGCAGCAGATCGGAAATCATATGCTCAAGACGGGAACAGGATTGACGCAGCTGCGTGGCGTTGCGTTCGACGTCCTGTTGGCTGGCACCGCCCCGTTCCACAATGTCCGCCAGCTGTTCCAATGATTGCGTCGGCTCAAGCAATTGTTCGGAAACGTTGGTGATGAACGAATCGCGCACCTGCGAGAATCGTACGCTTTCGCTCACATCGCTGATGAGCACAACCATGAGATTCTCATTGAGTTTGCCGACGATGATTTTCAGCCAGTTGGGTCGGGAAACGGTTGCGCCGGAAGTATTGGGTTTTGACTGCCCTATCAGTGCCTGGCGCGCGATTTCACGTGTGGTTGGTTTGCCTGCCTTCGGCACTTGCTGGGCGACATATTGGGTGGTGGTGGTCAAATCAAATTGTTTGTTGCCGCCACAGGAACGCACCTCATGCACTGCGCGAAGCACGGTCTCTTCCGCGATGGCATCATCGCGCACCACGCCAAGCGCATACGCCGACGGGTGCGCGCGAATCACTTCGTCATGCTCGTCAACTACGACGGATGCCAACGGCAGCATGGAAAGCAACGCGTTGGTGGCATCATCCAATGTGTCCTCATCGGCATCATGCTCATCATCGTCGTTGCGGTGCGTCAGCGAACGCCACCACGAACCCAAAGATTCAACCATGGTTTCATTCTCGCATACTCCTACGGCTCCTATGTTCACGACACCACAGCCCGTTCATGAACGCAAGGTGAACGCGCCGGTGAACTTTCACGGAACAACACAAACGCTGGTTATGAATATGGCGTTTCTCTAATAGACTTATGAAAGGTATTACCAGACCTGAAATTATGAAGCATTGAAAGGCAAGTCACATGCGCGTTATTTTCAACGAGGAGCTCAAGGCTGTTGCCGATGATCTCGACCATATGGTCAAAGACGTTCGCAAGGCGATCAACGGCGCCGGCGACGCGCTGCTGAACCAGAATCTTGAAGCCGCCCAGGCCGTTATTGACGGCGACATCGAAATCGACGCCCTCGAAGCCAGCGTCATCGACCAGTGTGTGAAGCTGCTGGCCAAGCAGAACCCGGTTGCCACCGATCTGCGCGTGGTTGTTTCCACCATGCGTTTGGCCACCACCTTCGAACGTATGGGCGATCTGGCTCGTCACATCGCCGAAGCCGCCCGCCGCACCTACCCGGCTTCCCCGCTGCCGCCCGAAGCCCAGACGCTGTTCGCCGAAATGCAGGCGTTCCTGAACGACGTCGCCGACCAGACCGTGGCCATGCTGTCTGACCGCGACACCAAGACCGCCGAACAGATCATCATCAACGACGACAAGCTCGACGAACTGCACAAGAAGACCTTTGAACTGGCTCAGTCCGCGGATTGGTCCGGCACCAACCAGCAGCTCATCGACGTGGTGCTGATCGGCCGCTTCATGGAGCGTCTTGGCGATCACGCCGTGTCCGCGGCTCGCCGCGTGGTGTACATCGTCTCCGGTTTCGACCCGTCCAAGGAGCCGACCCGCGACGAAGACACCGACATCGCCTGATTTTTTTCTTGCGATCTTCTTTTTCATCTTCCTTTTGAGAAGGCGGCTTCCGTTCCCCACTGAAGCCGCCTTCTTGTTTTGTTTTTGCAATCTTTCAGCACGAATCGTCAAGCACTATCTCCCGCATTATTTCACTTTCGTCAAGCCGTAAGAAAAATTAAACAATCTGTCTATTTTTTGCCCATATACTTTTACGCAATGTCGCGGCACAATATGTGCAGTGACATCCAAAGGAGGCAGTCATGTATTATTCCAACGGCAATTACGAAGCATTCGCCCGGCCGAAGAAGCCCGAAGGCATGGACAGCAAGAACGCGTACATCATCGGCACCGGCTTGGCCGCACTCACCGCAGCCTGCTACCTGGTGCGAGACGCGCAAATGCCGGGCAGCCACATTCACGTATTCGAAAAGGACGCGGTTCCGGGAGGCGCCTGCGATGGCGCAAATATTCCCGGCGTCGGCTATGTGATGCGCGGCGGCCGTGAAATGGACAACCATTTCGAAGTGATGTGGGACATGTTCCGTTCCATTCCATCCATCGAAACGGAAGGCGTTTCCGTACTTGACGAGTATTACTGGCTGAACAAGGAAGATCCCAACTTCTCACTCTGCCGCTCCACAAAAGCGCGCGGCGTTGACGCAGGCACGAACGGCAAATTCAATCTGTCAGACAAAGCCTCGATGGAGATCATGCAATTGTTCTTCACGCCGAATGAGGAACTGTACGGCAAGAAAATTTCTGATTATTTCGACGATGAAGTCTTCAATTCGAATTTCTGGATGTACTGGCGCACCATGTTCGCTTTCGAAAATTGGCATAGTGCGTTGGAAATGAAGCTGTATATCCGTCGATATATTCATCATATTGGCGGATTGCCAGACTTCAGCGCGTTGCGTTTTACCCGTTACAACCAGTATGAGTCGATGATTCTGCCGATGATCAAGTATTTGGAAGGATTCGGCGTGCAGTTCCACTACAACGTGAAGGTGGAGAACGTCGATTTCAAGATCGGCGGTGGCATGGGTCCAGTTCGGCAGCATACAGGCACCGGTCAAGACACGATTTTGAAGAAGCAGGCTGAATCCGGCGTGTTCGTACGCAATCCGTACAGTTCGCCAACCAAGAAAATGGCTACGCGCATCGACCTGACCGAAGCGGATGGCACCGCGCGAAGCATTGACTTGGGCGAACACGACTTGGTGTTCATCACCAATGGTGGCTGCGTGGAAAACTCGACCATGGGCTCGCAAACCGAAGCGGCCGCATGGGCTCCGGAAATCAAGCCCGGCGGCGGCTGGGACATGTGGCGTCGCATTGCCAAGCAAGACCCAAGTTTCGGTCACCCGGACGTGTTCTGCGGCGATCCGGAGCATTCGAAGTGGATGAGCGCCACCGTGACCACGCTTGACATGGAGATTCCGCCGTATATTCAGAAGATCTGCAAGCGTGACCCGTTCACCGGCCATGTGGTGACCGGCGGCATCGTAACCGTTGAGGATTCCAACTGGCTGATGAGCTGGACGTTGAACCGTCAACAGCAATTCCGCGAACAGCCGAAGGATCAGCTGTGCGTGTGGGTGTACGGCCTATTCCCCGACAAGCCGGGCAATTACGTGAAGAAGCCGATGCAGGAATGCACGGGCGAGGAGATCTGCGAGGAATGGCTCTACCATATGGGCGTGCCGACCGACAAGATCAAGGATCTCGCCACGAATCATGCGAACACCGTGCCGGTGATGATGCCATACATCGATGCGTTCTTCATGCCTCGTTCCGCCGGCGACCGCCCTGATGTGGTACCTGATGGTGCCGTGAATTTCGCATTCCTCGGCCAGTTCGCCGAAACCCCGCGCGACACGATCTTCACCACTGAGTATTCGATGCGCACCGGCATGGAAGCAGTGTACACCTTGTGCGATGTGGATCGTGGCGTGCCGGAAGTGTGGAGTTCGGTCTACGACGTACGCAACCTGCTCAACGCCACAGTGATGCTGCGTGACGGCAAGCCGATTACCGACATGAAACTCAACCCCATTGAAAAGACCGTGTTGAAACAGATTCTGAAGAAGCTCGATTCCACCGATATTCCGATGTTACTTAAGGAATACGGCGTGATCTGAGCCGATTGCGATTGACGTCCGTCTGCCGCACATCCCATGTTCCGCATTCCATACGGCAGACAGATGCAATAGCCCAACAAAGGCAACGTATATGAAAAGGTGGAAATCCACAGTACGTGGGTTTCCACCTTTTCATATACGTTCCGTGCGATTGAACGCGACTACCTGCGTATCAATCGCAACAAACTCACTTCTGGCCCTGGGCGGCGACAGCGGCGGCACCAGCAGCGGCGGCTTCCGGATCCAGATACTCGCCACGCGGCTTGATCGGCTTGAAGTTCTCGTCCAGCTCGTACAGCAGCGGCATTGCGGTCGGAATGTTGACCTTGGCGATCTCCTCTTCGGAGAGGTTGTCAAGCATCTTCACGATGGCGCGCAGGGAGTTGCCGTGAGCGGCGATCAGAACGGTCTTGCCAGCCTTCAGCTCCGGCTCGATGTCGGACTTGAAGTACGGCTCAACGCGCTTGACCACATCGGCCAGGCATTCGGCTTCCGGAACCGGATCGCCGGTGTAGCGCGGATCGTTGTTCTGCGCATACTCGTCGTTCGGATCGATCTCCGGCGGCGGAGTGGCGTAGGAACGGCGCCACAGCATGAACTTCTCGTCACCGTACTCCTGACGGATCTCGGTCTTGTTCTTGCCCTGCAGAGCGCCGTAGTGACGCTCGTTCAGACGCCAGCTGCGCTTGACCGGAATCCACAGACGATCTGCCTCATCCAGAGCCACGTTGGCGGTGTTGATGGCACGACGCAGCATCGAGGTGAAAACGATATCCGGAAGGACGTTCTTCTCCTTGAGCAGGCGGCCGCCGTTCTTGGCTTCCTCGACACCCTGCTCGGTCAGCGGGACGTCGACCCAGCCGGTGAACTGATTGGTTTTATTCCATGCGCTCTGTCCGTGACGGAGCAGTACTAGTTTGTAAGTCATACCTGCCAGTCTACCGCCTAGCACGCCCAACACAACCGTCGATGACGATTATTTGGTTACGTTCATGCAACAATTTTCATTCTGTTGCATGCCGTTTGCATCATCAGGCAATCGCCGGTGCTCAATGACGAAATCGTAAATGCAGGATGCAGCTACGCCATGAAACCGGCCTGACAGGCATTGAGCACGAACGCGCCGGCTGCGACCAACGAGGTCATCGAGCACAATGGCAACGCCCGACGCCACTGGTCATGCCGGACGGCCGCGACGGCACGAGTAGCAATCGCCACACACCCTGCGATGGATACGAACGCCGCAAGGCTCATCCAATCGGCGTTTCCCCACGACCAGTCACCGCATATGCCATATTCCGTGCATGAACGGTCGCGATCCACCTCCGCAGGCAGCTTTATGAGCAGATCCAGAAGTTTGGCATACACCGATAATGGCATGGCGAAAACCACCGTCAGACCAGCAGCCCATCCCAGCGCACGCATGCACCAGCATTTGCCCTTCCCACTGCCGATGCGCACCATCAGCGTGCGCTTGCCGTGCGCGGCGTCATCTTCGAGATCGCGCAGGTTATTCACCATCATGACGCTGACGGACAGCAGGCCGCAGATCACCGAACCGGCCACCCCCGTCACGGTGATCGACCCGCTTAGCGCATACTGCGTGCCGAGGGCTGGAACCAACCCGAAGAATACGAATGCCGCAAGTTCGCCCAGACCCCGATATCCGTAAGGATGCCGACCGTTGGTATATCCCCAGGCCGCCACCAGACAGGTTGCGCCAAGCGCTATCAGCCACCAGCGACCAGTTATGACGACAGCGACCAGTCCGGCGGCACAGGCGGCTAAAGCAGCGACCGCGGCAGCCAGCAACACGTGACTGGGATCCACTCCGGAAGCGACCAACCGCCGAGGTCCCGCGGCGTCACTGCCTCGTCGGGCGTCCGTGCCGCGTACACCATCGGCATAATCGTTGAGATAATTCACAGCAATCTGCAGACCGACCGCCACCACGGCGCACAACATCGCAACGACCGCAAACCACGGCCGAGAAAACGCACAATACCCCAGCACATCACCAGCATCATGCTCTTCCAGCAATCTTCCCGGAAAAGCTGGGCACGACCGCAGGCCACCCAAAGCCTCCCACCGCCAACTGGCGGCAACGCCGACCAGAACCGGGGCAAGACCCAGCGGCAGCGTTTGAGGGCGAGCGCCACGAATCCAAATCGTCATTCCCATGAACGCCATTCTAGAATCACACTCACGATTCGCCTTCCAGCCGCCTACCCGCATTCCAGATTCACAACCTGACCATACTCATTGATATTTCGTCTGTTTCCAGAAATCGATACAATACCGGAGAATGCCCCAGAACGTCACTCATGCGAAATATCATGAAACCCGTGGGATTTCTTTTTTGAAAACATGGAGAGCTTCAATCGCACCCTGCGATTCAGCATCCTCACGCCCATGTATTCTGCGGTAGGCAAGCTGGGTGGTACGAAAGGGATACGGGAAAAAGGGCATTCGCGAACGAATGCCCCAAATCTGCGACCAGGTCACAACACTACAAGGTCGCAGATTATTCTTGCCGCGCACTGACAAGAAGTCCGATACGGCGCAAAGCCTTCCGGCCTTACAGACCTGCCTGCTCTGCCACAAAATCACCGAGAGCCGGCATAACCATTTCGCGATGCTTCACATTGCCGAAACCATGGTCGCCATCCTCGATGACCTTGAGCTGCATATTTTCGCCATACACATCCTCGTACCGACGAATATAGTCAACAGGAATGAAATCCTTGGTGCCATGGATGGCAAGCACCTTACCGCGATATCCGCAAGCCATGCCGTAAGGATCGGTACGACCCGCATCCTCCACCATGGCCGGTCCCATGGCAACACCCATAAAGTCAAGATAGCCTTGCTCTTCGATGGCAGACAGAGGCTTACCCTGAATATGCCCACCGGCAATCTCATCAACATACGAAGTGGCCGTAGAACACAGAGCGATCGACTTGGGCTGCCCAGGCACCTTCGGTGCCAACAGCGTGCAAATCACCGCGCCAAGGCTCAGTCCAGCGAAATGCAGATTATCCGGATCGCAGCCGCTCATATGACGAGCCTGCTCCACTACCTGCAAGGCGTCTTCGACATCGCCACTAACGGTGGTATCGAAGAAAGTACCATCACTTTCGCCATGACCAGCACGATCGTAAGTAACGACCACGAGACCACGAGAAGCAAGTTCTCGCGCCATTTGCACGACAAATCCGGAAAAGTCGATGCGATTGCCCCCGAAGCCATGAAAAAGCACCGCCACCGGCGAATGTCCGTCTTCCGAAAAACCTTCCGGCAGATAACGGGTACCTCGTAACGTCAAAGAAGTACCGTCGGCACGTTCCACTGTGAAAACAGCAGGTTCCATAACACTCATGATGATTTCCTTATTGGTTTGTAAAACGAATGTTCCGGGCTTCGAACGGAAAAGGGAATTGGGATCAAACCGTTTCGAAGCCCGAAGCGCGATACGCAGGGTGCGTTTACTCAGCAACGACCTGATTACGGGCTGCGAGTTCCTCACGAATAGTGCCGATCTGATCATCGACCTTGTACAGCAGCATCAGCACAGTGCCGATAGCGCAGCAGGCGATCGGAATCCACACGAAGTTGATGTTGATGGCGTTCAGAGCTTGCGCCGTCTGCTCTTGATTAGGCACAAAACCGTTGATTTCCAGCACAAAACTGGAGAGCCAGCCGGCGATGCCCGCACCACAGGTAACACCGATGGCCGCGCAGGAAGTAATCAAGCCCTGGCTACGCACACCGGTCTTCCATTCGCCATAGTCAACCACATCGGCCAACATCACGAAGCCCATGCTTTGACCAGTCTGGAACAATGCCGAAACCGCCATGGATACGAAGATCAGCGGAATGGACATGATCTTGGCACCAACGTACAGACCAAGCAGACCGATAATGCCGAATCCGAAGAACATGATGGCGATATTGCGGTTCTTCATCTTCTTGGCGAAGAACGGAGCAAGAATCATACCGGCAATCATGCCAGCCGAATTGATGCCATTAGCCAAAGAGGAAAGAGTTTCGTTGCCGACGTTGTACTTGAAGAAGTACACGATGGACGAGGCCTTGGTTACCACGCCAATGAACATGACAAGGTTGAGAGTGACAAGAATCCACCATGGCCCATTGTGCAGCATGGCCACGAAACTCTTGATGAACGGCGGCTCCTTCTCCTTAGGAGTAAACACACGTTCACGAGTATTGGCGAAAGTCAGCAGCAACAGACCCACGCAGATCACGCCATAGATGATCATGGTGACGGTAAAGCCCAACTGCTGATTGCCTCCACCGATCAGGTTGACCAACGGCAGGGTAAGCATACCGGAAGCAATCACGCCGATCTGACCGCCGACATTGCGGAAAGCGTTCGCATTGACGCGTTCCTGGGTGTTGGTGGTGAGGTTCGGCAGCAGCGCGGTGCACGGCGTGGTCACGGTGACCGCAAGGAAATTCATCATGATGTACGTTACGTACACATAAATCATCTTGGTCACGCCGCCGAAGTTCGGCACCGAAAACGCCATGACACCTATGATGGCAAACGGCGCACCGAACCACAGGAACCATGGACGCACCTTGCCCCACTTGGTATGCGTTTTATCAATAAGCGCACCCACCACCGGACCTGCAACCGCGTCAAGCACACGCACCACCAGGAACAGCGTACCGACAGACAGCAGGCTAATGCCGGCCACGTCGGTGTAATAGAACATCATGTACGTGGTGACCACGTTGAACACCAGATTGTACGCGCAATCCGACGCTCCATAGCTGAGCTTCTCCTTAAGGGAGAGCTTAACGTTTGCGTTATCCACAACAACTCCTTTGTCGAGAATCCCGAACAGCCCGTGCAATACGAGCCATCATGCCATTCGCAGCAACGCGATGACGATGCTTCTTATCCCTGACGGCCGATTCGCCCCTGCGCTCATTGCGTATGCTGCATTTCCACCGTCTGATGTCAAAGTAGAGAAAATGAAATGCAAATTCTTGAGATGATAAGGAAATTTCTTTCTTGCAAATGTCAATATACAGCAGATAAACAGCAATTATCATGCACTCCAACGCAATGATTACACTGCATAGCAATCATTAGAAGAAATTTCTCTACTATACTGCTATCATGACACTGTTTTCATCGCAAACCAATATGCGTACCGCCAGTCAACGACCGAAACTGTCACACATCGCCAAACTTGCGAACACCACGCCATCTACCGTCTCCAAAGTCATCAATGGACGTTCCGGAGTCTCCGACGAAACACGGCAACGCATTGAAGCGCTGCTCAAAGACATGGAATACAGCAAACCGCCAGTCAAACACGCGCTGTCCACAACCATCATGTTGGTGCTCGAATCCATGGAAAACCCATGGGTGCTCGACATCATGCAAGGAGCCACCGACGCCGCCGTCAAACGAAGCATGACCGTGACCATCTGCGCGAAAAACGCCTCCGACGGCAGCCTCAACGACACCTACCGGCAAGCAATCCGCCGAGCCAGACCCAAAGCAGTGATTTTCGACAACGCCTACGTGCCAATGCGAGATCGAACGCTTTGCCAAGAACTTGGAGCTCGATATGCGGTAGTCGACCCATCCGGAACACCATGCAAAGATTGTATGGACGTGCGCATCGACAATTGGACAGGCGGATTCGAAATCGGCAGCCATCTTATTAACTTAGGACACCGCCAATTCGCGGCAATTACCGGCCCAATGTCCACCACCTGCTACCCCGCCAGATTGGCTGGATTTCGTGCGGCACTAGCACAGCATGACATCGTTCTCAACGACACTCAAGTGCGAGAAGGCGACTACTGGTCGGAAAATGCACGCTTGCACGCGCTTGATCTACTGCAACAAAAGAATCGTCCAACTGCAGTATTTGCCTGTAGCGATACGCAGGCATTCGGCATATATGACGCGGCACATCAGTTAGGACTGTCGATTCCCGAAGATCTGTCCGTCACCGGATTCGACGATATCAACAGCGCGCGGCATCTCGGACCGCCATTGACCACCATGCGGCAGCCACTGGCGGAAATGACCCGAGCAACACTTGCCACATTACTATCCAAACATCAGTCCGAAGATGCTCAGCGCACGCTATTGTTTCCACCAACGCTTGTCGTGCGCGGAAGCACAGGACCAGCGCCAGAAATTAGGGAATAAAACAGAATTGGGGATTAAAAGACGCGGGGCTGCCTGGTTGTACCCAAGCAGCCTCGCATGAAGGTGATATTGAATTAAGGCTTTGCCTTAATTCAGCGGCTTCACTAGCGGGAAGGTGATGGTTTCGCGGATGGTGGCGCCGGTCAGAGCGATCAGCAGTCGGTCGATGCCCATGCCCATGCCGCCTGCCGGAGGCATGCCCACGCCGAGAGCCTCAAGGAAGTCCTCATCAATATCGCAGGCTTCTTCGTCGCCGGCGAGCGCATCCTTGGCCTGAGCCACGAAACGTTCACGCTGCACAACCGGATCGTTCAGCTCGGAGTAGCCGGTGGCCAGCTCGAAGCCGCGCACGTACAGATCCCACTTCTCGACCACACCGGGCTTGGAACGGTGGCCCTTGACCAGCGGGGAGGTTTCGACCGGGAAGTCACGCACGAAGGTCGGCTCGAACAGCTTGTCTTCGTAGAAGTGCTCCCACAGGTGTTCGACGAGCTTGCCGTGGTTCTCCACATCGTCGCGTTCCACACCGAGCTTGTCGGCAATGGCACCGAGATGTTCCACGGAAGTACCCGGATTATCCGGGCCACCATTCGGCACGATTTCCTCGCCGAGCGCTTCGGAAAGGGAATCATACATGCTGATGGTCTTCCATTCGCCGCCGAAATCGTATTCGGAACCGTCGAGCAACGTCACCTTGTGGGTGCCGAACACGTCCATGGCGGTGTCTTGCACGAGCTGCTTGACGAGCGCGCCGATGGTGTCGTAGTTGCCGTAAGCCTGATAGGCCTCAACCATGGTGAATTCCGGAGCATGGGTGGCGTCAACGCCTTCGTTACGGAAGTCACGGTTGATCTCGAACACGCGGTCGATGCCGCCGACCAGGCAGCGCTTGAGGAACAGTTCCGGTGCGATACGCAGATACAGGTCAAGGTCGAACGCGTTCATGTGCGTGGTGAACGGACGGGCCGCAGCACCGCCGTGCACGGTTTGCAGCATCGGAGTCTCGACCTCGAGGAAGTCGTGATCGGCGAAGGTCTTGCGCAGGGAAGCAACAGCCTTAGAGCGGTTACGCACCATGTTGCGCATCTTCTCGTCAGCAATCATGCCGATGTACGGCTTGCGGGTGCGAGTGTCTTCGTTCAGGTCCTTGTGCAGGGCCGGCAGCGGCTGCAGAGCCTTGGCGGCAATAGCCCATTCGGTGGCGAACACGGACAGTTCGCCGGTCTTGGATGCAATCACACGACCCTTGATGAACAGGTGATCACCCAAGTCAACCAGCTGCTTGAACTGCTTGAGGGAATCAGCGCCGATCTCCTTCTTGGAAATCATGCCCTGGATCTTGGTGCCGTCGCCAGCGGAAAGCTGCACGAAGCACAGGCCACCGGCGTTACGCAGGAAGAGTACGCGACCGGCGATGCCGACCACGTCTTCGGTTTCGTCTCCGGCTTCGAGCTTGCCGTCATACTTGGCGCGAACCTCTTCGATGGTTGCGGTGACGTCGAGGGTCACCGGGTACGGCTGGATACCGTCCTTGAGCATCATGGCACGCTTGGCCACACGCATCTGCACCTGTTCCGGATGCGCCAGCGGGCCGAATTCCTTATTGCCCGGATCGACGGCCTCATCCAGGGTGGCGCCGTCATTGATCTTGGCGTAGATAGCCGCATCCTGCTGCAGCAGCATTTCGGCACGTTCCACTGTGGTCATAGCGGGAACGGCAGCCTCTTCATTCTGATTTTCTTGCGATTCGATGGTCTCACTCATAAGCCCACAGTGTACCGAGAAGCCACTACACCACATGCGACACGCCGTATTTGCATTACCTAAGCAATCATGTAATATTTCCAACTGTTGCAAAACGGGCTGTAGCGCAGCTTGGTAGCGCGCTTCGTTCGGGACGAAGAGGCCGCGGGTTCAAATCCCGCCAGCCCGACAACTTAAGGCGGAACTTCGGTTCCGCCTTTTTTATTTCCAGCGCATCAGCGGTGCAAAACAGCATATGCGAGACGCAACCACCTGAAAAATCAAAAAACACGTAATACACAAGCGCGTAAACAATCGCGCACACCAACACGCTTCACATTCATGGAGGAGAGACTGTGAAAAGAAGCATTCTGGCTTTGGCTTCCGGCGCCTTTATTCTTGGTGCCGCCGAATTCGTGATGATGGGCATTTTGCCTCAGACAGCCGCCGCCATGCAGGTCAGCATTCCTGCGGCAGGCCATTATATTTCCGCATATGCGATCGGCGTGTGCGTGGGCACGCTGATTCTGGTGTTCGGCCGTAAGGTACCGCCGAAGAATCTCATTATTCTGTTCATGATCATCGCACTGGTCGGCAACACGTTGAGCGCGGTTTCGTTCAATTCCCCCATGTTGTTGGCTGCTCGTTTCATTTCGGGCTTGCCGCATGGCGCGTTTTTCGGTACGGCCACGCTGATCGCCAAGACGTTGGCCGATAAGGGCAAGGAAGCGCAGTCCGTGTCGATGATGGTGACGGGTCAGACGGTTGCCAATATGTTGGGTGTGCCTGCGGGCACATTGCTTTCGGAAATGCTGTCGTGGCGTTTGGCGTTTGCGATTCTTGCCGCTTGGGCATTGATGACGATGGTGTTGGTGATTGCATGGGTGCCGTTCGTCGCGCCGATCAAGGACGCTGGTATTAAAGGGCAGTTCCGTTTCCTCACTCACGCCGGTCCGTGGTTTATTCTCATGGCGGTGTTCTGCGGTAATTCCGGTATTTTCTGCTGGTGGAGCTACATTTCGCCGTGGCTGCAGAAGGTCGGTGGATGGGATTCTTCGCTGGTTCCCCTGTTAATGGTGCTTGCCGGTTTCGGCATGGTGATCGGTGGTATTGCGGGCGGCCGTTTGACTGATTTGTGGAAGCCTGGTGCCACCGCCGGGCTTTCGCAGGCCATCGCCACGGTTGGCTTGCTGTTGGTGTTCTTTGTTCCTGGCAATCATGTGACCACCGCTCTGCTGACATTCCTGATTGGTTTCGCACTGTTCTTCAACTCGTCTCCACAGCAGCTGCTGATGGTGCAGGCCGGTGAGGGCGGCGGCGAGCTGATTGCGGGCGCGGCCGTGCAGATCGCGTTCAATTTTGGCAATGCGGTTGGTTCGATCGTTGGTGGTGCCGCATTGACGGCAAACACCATGAACTACCATTACACCGGTTTGGCCGGTGCTCCGATCGCTTTGATCGCGGTGATTATGCTGGTCACCTATTCGCGTCGTTACGAAACGCATACGGGCGCTACGGAGCGTATGCGCGAAGTGCATGTCTGACATTCGACAGTCAGTTATTTCGATTATTTCTGTTATGCAACGGGATATCTCATCACAATTATTGTGATGAGATATCCCGTTGTTCTTTGTACGACGTATCGCATGTTCCCCATCTTTCGTTGTTTCGCCGTCTGCGATGCCGTCTGCAGTTCGGGAGATGATGAAAGTCACCGATGAAGGGATTGCGATGGCAGACAGTGATGTCAATCTGAATATGAATAATTGCGATGACGGATGCGCAACATTTGATGTACAACGATTTTTGCGTGGTCTTGATGCGATTTTCGATGCGCATAAGGCTCCTGAACAGGCTGAACCGTATCTGCAGAAGGCGCGGACCGAAGCCGAACACAGTCATAATGACGCCGGTTTGCTGACGGTGTTGAACGAAACGATGGGGTTTTACCGTTCGCAAGGTCGCCATACCGACAATCTGCCGATTATCCGCGAATCGTTAAGCATTGCGGATCATTTGCATCTTCAGGAAATCGACCCGCAGGCGTGGGCTACGACGCTGATCAACGCGGCCACGGGCATGCGAGCCGCAGGCCAGTACGAGGAGGCCGAACAGCTGTACCGTCAGGCGCTTGACGCGGCCACGTCCGCCTTCTCCCCCACCGACCGACGCCTGGCCGCGCTGCATAACAATATGTCCATGTTGTACAGCGAAACCGGTCGTCTCAATCAGGCGAAGCGCGAGCTGGAACAGGCGCTGGACCTGTTGGAGCAATCTTCCCCCGATGCGAGCGCTGACATCGACGTTGCCTCCACGCACACCAATCTTGCATTGCTGCTCCTGCAGATGGACCGGTATTGGGCGAGCGATGCCATACAGCATGCCCAGAAAGCGTTGACAATCTACCGTACCGGGCATTTGGAACATAGTGCGCATTATGCTTCGGCGCTGGCCGGCTATGCGCAGGCCTGCTATATGGCCGGCTGCCTGCAGGATGCGGTTTCCGGCTATGAGCATGCGTTGAGCGTGATTGAGGAATGCTACGGACGCAACACCGACTACTATCACACGACTGCAGTCAATCTTGAAGTGGCAAAACAGGCGTTGCATAAGCACATGCCATCATCTCATAAAACGCGGGAATCGCAAGAATATCAAGAATCGCAAGAATCCTTGGAATCTCAGCATTCACCGAAATCAATCGAATCTCAGCAATCAAGTGAACCGCACTATATGACGGAATCCGGCGCATCTTCGATTCCTGCGATTTCTCACCATATTTCGGGACTTGCTTTGTCTCGCGCATTCTGGAATGATCTCGGCAAACCGTTGCTTGCCGGCGCATATTCGGCATACCAGGGGCGGATTGCCGCAGGTTTGGTCGGTTATGGTTCGGAATGTTTCGGTTTCGACGATGAGCTGTCGCGCGATCATGATTTCGCGCCGCGTTTCTGCCTGTGGCTTACCGATGAGGATTATGATGCGATTGGCGAGCAATTGCAGGCTGATTACGATGCGTTGAGTCGCGATTTCACTGTTGCCGAGCAGGGCAAGCCGCATTTTGCAGGGCATGGTTCGGCTAATTCCGACGCTCTTGCCGCATCTCAATCGCCACTTACGCCGCGTGCGCAAGGCGAGTTCCGCCGTGATGGCGTGTTTCGTATCGGCGATTTTTTCGAGCGGATCACGCTGTTTCGTGAGGCTCCGGCGCAGAACGATGTTGCATCTTGGCTAAGTTTGCAGGAAGATACGTTGGCCACTGCCACAAACGGTCAGGTGTTCGCTGATCCGTTGGGGGTGTTTTCCAAGACTCGGCAGGGGTTCAAGTTCATGCCGGAAGATGTTCGACTTTCCTTGATTTCCCGCCGTTTGGGCATGATGGCTCAGGCGGGGCAATACAATCTGCCGCGCATGCTGCAACGTGGCGATGGTGCTGCTGCGATGTTGAGCATTCATGAGTTCGTGAACGCCACGGCTTCGTTGATGTTTCTGATCAATGAGCCGGTGAGCGTTGGGTATCTGCCGTATTACAAATGGCAGTTTGCTGCCATGCGCAAGCTGAGCCGCCGTATGGCAACAAGGCTTGCCGGCGTGTGCGAACAGTTGGAAGACATATTGCGATTGAGTTCCGCCGCATGTTTCGGTGGTGTCGGTTTCGGTGAGGGCGGCAAGGGTGCGAAGCCTGCGGCGGAGCGCATTATCGCCACTGTTGAGCGCATCTGCAGTGATGTTGTGGATGAATTGCTGCGGGAGGGATTGACCGAATCCCACGAAACGTTTGTGGAATGGCAGCGGCCGTATGTTGAGAACCATATCAAGTCCGACGCGAGTTGTCTGCACAGCCTGTGACGTGCCTGCAGTCAAAAAATCCATCGCAAGCATTGCAAATCAGAGCAATAATCAGACGAAATCAAGAATCGAAATCATATGAATAGCAGCGTAATTTCAGATGTAATAGACGGTCACGATACAGCAAATCTTGTTGAATCCATTATCAAACTGGAGTGGAATCAGTTTCAGCAAACCAATAATGAGGGCGGCCGCGCGTCCTGCCAAGGCAATTGGCCGATGTTTCATCAGATGCGTGCCAGTCAGTTCATGACGTGGCCGGAGGAATTGCTGCGTAGTTACCGGTCGGACTTGCAGGAAGCCGACCGTGTTGGACGTAATTTGGTGACGGAAAAGTATGGTCGCATGATGCAATCCACATATCCACAGGAGTATTGTGCAAACATTGCGCCGTATATTCCCCGGATTTCCGCGAATCGCAACGCCTTGCAGGAAGGCATCATAACAGTTCAGGTGTCGTGGGCGCGTGATTTTCGTGAGCGTTTTCCTCATCTTGGCAAGGCGATGCGTGTGCTGACCACTGTCGAAGATACGCCAGAGACCACGTCGTTCGAAACGTATCTGCGCGGCGAATTGGGCACCTATTCCGACCGTACCGTGGCGTTGTACCACGATTTTGTGGAGCGTTTGCGGCATGAGCGGCGTAATCTCACCGAAGAGACGATTCGCAATACGGTTCGTTTGGCTGGATTTGAGGATTTGACACAGGCTGAGGCCGCACAGTGAAACACAGTGAAAACACACCGTGACAATTACTGAAAACTGCGGTAAGCCCCGTACATCACCATAAAAATGACCACCATGGTACGACCAAAATCCAACGTCAAGATGGAAAAGCAAGTGTTGGATTTGGTCATGCCATGGTGGTCACGTATTTGTTTGCGATGTCAGCCTCGATTTCGTTGGTGCGGCTGATATCGGGGGCTATTCAGCTGATTCTCACGATCGTTCCGAAATCGGTGACTTATCCGAATCAGTCGAAAAGGCCGTGGCATCCGAGCTATGGGGAGCATCGAATGGATCGTCGCTGTCCGCATCGCCTCCATTCTTGGATCGGTTTGCATGCACCGCGCTGACTATCGCCCAGATCACGGCGACGGCGATAAGCAGCACGCCGATGCCTCCGAGCAGGAATACGAAGAACTGTTTCGGATCGCTGGCCCACCACCAGAGATTCATTGGCACATGCATGCCGCAAAGCAGCGTCACCACCCCCATGAAGCACGTGAACACGCCGAGCGCGATGGTCGAACCGCTTCTTCCGGAAGGTCTGATGATGTCGTCTCCAGTCTGCCGATTCTTGCGCCCATCATTCGCACCGGCTACCGAAGCGGTATAGGTCGGAACGCCTTGCGCTGGAGCGGATTCCACGCGCGGCTTATCATCCTGCGTCGCACGCCCACTGCGCTGCGACTGGTCATACGTGGACTGCGCATCCACGGTATGCAACGTTTCGGTAGGCATATCTCCGGCATCAGCCATGACCGGCATTTCCTGGGTCTTGTCGTCGCTCATGGTCACTCCTTTCCCGCTTTGCCCAATGTGTTGTCGGACGCATACTGCACCGCGACGCTGCCGCCGACCGTTGCCATAGTATTGATCTGCAGTCCGGTTGGCATGACCGGAGCCTTGCCATCATCGGTGAAGCACGGCCAATATTGATGATTGTCGTAGATTTCGCGATAGGCCTTATCTACATTCCCGTCTTTGAAGGGGGAATCGGTCCTAGTGGAATCGGCGCCGGTATCCATGCCATCTTCCGTATCGGTCTCATCATCGAAATCCTCGATGCCGGATTCGTCTCCGTACGAGCCGCAACTCCGATCGTAAGTTCCCAGCGCACGCTTTTTCACTACCGATTTCGTGGAATCGTTGCCCATAAGCGAGACATAGATATTGCCGGAATCCAACGTGAGCCCGTCCGAACTGCCGACGAAATCGGTGATGTTGTAGAAATTACCGTCAGACCCGAACGCCCACCAGCAGCCGTTCGGCAAGGTCACCACGACCTGTGCGCTTGAGGCCACCACATTCAACGTTCCTGTAGGGCAGGAAGTTGTGCCCTGTGTGCCATCCTGAAGATCCACTTTGTGCGGACCGTTGTTTTTCGCGTAATCGCTTAAGTCGATATGCAGCACGTCGGTGGCGTAATCATTGCCTTGCGCGACGATGCCCTGCTCGTATTTGCTCATTTCACTGGCGGTGGAACCCATGGTGGTTATTCCCGACACATTGACCCTCTTGTAGGATGAGGGAATGCCCGTGTTAATCCGATAGCTGAGCAGCGAATAACTCGCCAAAGCCATCACCATGACCAACGACATGAATATGGATATCCATGTCAGAGGATGCAATCCTCCCGTTCTTCTGCCCGCGAATCCGAGCGCGATAATAACGATTCCCGCCACCAGACAGATGCCACCGACGAATGCCGCGCATGCCTGCAACGTGTATTCGGTACCCTGCTGCCCGCCTTGAACGCCGTACGTCATAATGCACCATACGCATAGCGCGCATGCGATCATCGTGAGACCGAACATCATCAATACCAGCAGTGGACCAGCCGGTTTACGACGTCCCCTTCTTGGCGACGTAGGCGTCTGCGCTACCGGGGCTGCTGGAGCGGTGAATGTTGGAGGAACATTGGCCGTGGCAAAAGCGGCCGGACCATTGACCTGCTGTTGGTAGGCATGATATGGAGGCTGTTGAGGCTGAAGGCGTTGGGGCTGATGCGATTGCGATTCCGGTGACGAAGCCGTGTTGGCCACCCCGTTATATGCGCCGCTCGCCTGCATCGGCTGAGTATAAGGATTCGATTGCGCCGGAGACGGCGATGCAGGAGGCACCGGCTGTCCGTACGAAGGACTTCCATATTGAGGCTGACCATATTGCGGTTGACCGTACGGAGCCTGACCATACGGGGGCTGCTGCCACTGAGCTGGACGAACATTCGGCGCATAAATCTGCCTATTGAGCAGAAGCCACAGCACCAACGCGGCCAACGCGAAAGCAAACCATCCTGCCCCCGGCAAACAGATGGCAACAAGGCAGCACAACAGCGCGCCAATGCAATTCCAATCCCACTTGCCGTTAATCAAATCCTCAGCAAGAATCTGATTGTCGCGCTCATCCGGCAGCACAAACCACGCCAGGCCATAGAACGCGGCACCCGCGCCGAAAAACAGTGTGGCAACCACCATAAGCGCACGAACCAACGTGGTATTCCAACCAAGACGACGTGCTATGCCATCGCACACGCCGCCAATCCAACGGTCATGTCCACGCTTGACCTGGCTGGAACGAATCCACGCGAAGAAACGGCCGCCGCGGGAAGGTTGCGGCGAACCGTACGCAGGCTGCCGATGATACGGCTGTCCAGCAGAAGGCTGCGGCCCTGCGTTGCCGCGATCGCCCAGCGGACCATTGTTTGCATTGCTCATGGTTCCATTACAGCAACTCGCGCATGCCACATGTATCGGGGAACACCCTGAATCTGCCCTGAACACTATATGAATGCCCTGAAACGGCGTCCCTTACAAGGCACAATAGAAGTATGAAATCCTTAGGAAAACCGTGGTATACGCAAAGCCAATACGACCAGGCAAGCGCCGTATATATGCGCTACTGCTGCGATCAAGCCCTGCATGAGGGACGTCCGCTGCCGACGCAGCCGGCCAAACTGCCGTTGATGCGTCCTCCATACGGACGCATGGGAGCCGGCGTATGCAAGGCGATCAGCATGCATTTGGGCATTGCCGTGCTATGGGTGCGCCTGTTTTTCCTCGCCACCACATGTCTGTTCGGTTCAGGGCTCATCGCTTACATTTTCCTGTGGATGGCACTTCCCGTGGGAGACCCCATACAGCAGACGTACATTATTGCCGGCAAACGTTCGCCATGGCAGGCACCGCTTTCCCGGGGCAACATGCCGTACGGGACATATCCCGTTTCCCCGGAATATCAATCTTTTACAGCTCCGCAAGATGGTCAGCACACGCAACCACCATCTTTTGAAGATACGACTGAGCGCAACGACGAAACGTATGGTAATACGCAATCTTCCAGCGAAAACCTTGAACAGACACTGAAGAAAGCACCAAAACCCGCTTTGCTTGCATTAGCTGGTCTGATGCTGCTTTCCATCTGTTTCGTCATGTTCGCAGGCGGTGTTGAACGCACTCTGATTGTGCCCCTGCTGCTTGGTCTGGTCGGTATCGGCGTCTCCTGGTTGCGTTTCAACGCCGAAGAAGGTCAGTTATGGACGATGCTTGGCGGTATTACGATTATTTTCGCCGCATACGCTTTGTACGTCAGTTCCTGCATACATTTTGACGCGTTTTCCATGATTCGCATACTGTGCGCCGGTTTGGCACTGCTGATTGGCGCATTGCTTGCGATTGTGCCATGGATTATGGCACTGATTCGCGATTTGGGTACGGAACGCGCATCGAAGGAACGCGAAGAGGAACGTGCCGACATGACCGCGCATCTGCATGATGGCGTACTGCAAACGTTGGCGCTGATTCAGTTGCATGCCGACGATCAGCAGACGGTGTTTTCGCTGGCGCGCTCGCAGGAACGCGAACTGCGCGAATGGCTGTATCAGGAACGCACCACGTCTGACCGTTCCGTGAACGCCGGCTTGAAAGAGATCGCAGCACATGTGGAAGACACGCATGGCAAGCCGATCGAAGTGGTGACGGTGGGCGACGCACGTCCAAGCGCGCAAACCGATGCGCTGCTTGACGCTACGCAACAGGCGCTTATCAATGCGGTAGCGCATGGAGGAGAGCCGATTTCCGTCTACTGCGAGGCAAGCAGCAAACTGGTGGAAGTATTCGTACGCGACCATGGCAACGGATTTGACGTGAATGCGATTCCCGCGAATCGCCTTGGCATTCGTGAATCGATTATCGGACGAATCAAGCGTCGTGGCGGTACAGTGGAGATAGTATCGAGACCTCAATGGGGCACGGAGGTGCGCATGCATATGCCAATCGCAGACATGCCCGCAACCGCGGCCGCCGACACGAATGCGCAGCAATCGCACGAGCCGCAAAGCAACTCACAACAAACCGATTTTCCCAATCACCATAACCGTCAATCCAACAATCAACGTACCAATCAATTCAGCAATCAACCTACCAATCATTTTGAGGAGCAGCAATGAACGAGCAGGAACAGCAGATCCGCATCGCCATCGTTGACGATCATGAAATGTTCCGTGCGGGCGTTATCGCAACGCTGCAGCCGCATTTCGACATCGTCGGACAAGCGGCCGATGTCGAGGGATCGGTGGCGATGATTGCGCAGACGAAGCCGGATGTGGTGCTGCTTGATGTGCATGTTCCCGGTGGCGAGGGTGGCGGCGGTGCCGAGATTCTCGTGAAATCGCGCGCATACTCCCCTAATACCGTGTTTCTGGCACTGTCGGTGTCTGATTCGCCGCAGGATGTCGGTTCGGTGATTCGTGCCGGAGCGCAAGGCTATGTGACAAAGACGATTTCCGGCGATGATTTGATTTCTTCCATCAAGCAAGTACATGAGGGCTATGCCGTGTTTTCGCCGAAATTGGCGGGATTCGTGCTGTCTGCCTTCCAAAATGGCTCACCGGCCGGCATGGGCGGCTCTGCAAGCGGACCGATCCACGATGACGAGCTGGACCGCTTGTCGAACCGAGAGCAGGAAGTCATGCGCTTGATCGCGCGCGGCTACACGTACAAGGAAGTGGCTGCGGAACTGTTTATTTCCATCAAAACCGTGGAAACGCACGTCAGCTCCGTACTACGCAAACTGCAGCTGTCAAACCGCACCGAACTCACCCGCTGGGCCGCCGACCGCCGCATCGTATAACAAATCGGCCTTCCCCGTCACCCCGCCTCGCCCTATTTCATCCCATCCAACGGAAGCTCCAACGAAAATCCCAACGGAGCATTCCTCCAGTCGCTGGAAGAATCCGGACTTTCATAAGCCTCCCAGCGACCCAAATCTTCCACCCACTGGAGAAATCTGGATGCTCACAGACCCCTCAACGGGAAAAATCCCCCAGTCACTGGAAGAAAATGGACGCATACCAGCTCCCCAACGGGAAGAATCCTCCAGTAACTGGAAGAATCACCCCGCCACAGACCATCCCAGCGACCCAAATCCTCCACCCACTGGAAGAATCTGGACGCTCACAGACTCGCCAGCAGGGAGATTATTCCGGTGGATGGAAGAATTGAGACTTGGACGGTGCTGAGCCGAACTTGGGTGGAGTTTACCCGGATTGCAGCAACAAAAAAGGCTTACCGGGTGCTTAGAGCGCTCTCAGTAAGCCTTATAGGCGGGTAAGGCGAGATTCGAACTCGCGGAGGCTTGCACCTCAACGGTTTTCAAGACCGTCTCTTTAGACCGCTCAGACACCTACCCATGTGCATCACGCACGAAACGCTAATATAGCACAACCCAAAGAACGAGGGGAAGAAAGCGAGCAAGAACAAAGGAAAGAACGCGGCGAAAACAAAAAAGAAGGGACCCGCTCACCGCGAGTCCCTTCCCATAAGCCAGAAAAGCCAGAAATCGGCAAGTGCCAAATGCCAGGCATCCTCAGACTTCCATATTTCGTATTGCAGAAGTCCGTTTCAGCAGTTTAGTAGCTCAGCAACTCAGTGGAACCGATAAACAAACCCGAGTTACCAAACTCCACGAGCAACCCAAGCTATCAGACTCTGCCAAGCAAACCCAAATTCTATCAGGCTTCCCACTTGGTCGGCTCGATGACTTCCTTGCCACCCATGTAGGCACGCATGGCCTGCGGGATGACGATGGAGCCGTCCTTCTGCTGATGGTTCTCAAGAATGGCAACCAGCCAACGGGTGGTGGCCAGCGTACCGTTCAGCGTGGAAACGGCGCGGGTGCCACCATCTTCCATACGTTCGCGAATGTTCAGACGGCGAGCCTGATATTCGGTGCAGTTGGAGGTGGAGGTCAGCTCACGGTAGCGACCCTGGGTCGGCACCCAAGCCTCGCAGTCGAACTTGCGGGCTGCGGAGGAGCCCAGATCGCCGGCAGCGGTATCGATGATGCGGTACGGCACCTCGACCTTGCCGAGCATTTCCTGCTCCATGGCCAGCAGGTGCTCATGCTCCTTGTAGGAGTCCTCCTGCTTGGTGTAAACGAACATTTCCACCTTGTCGAACTGGTGCACGCGGATGATGCCGGAAGTATCCTTGCCAGCTGCGCCAGCCTCACGGCGGTAGCAGGAGCTCCAGCCGCAGTAACGCAGCGGACCGTCAGACAGGTCGAGAATCTCGTTCTCGTGCATACCTGCAAGCGCCACTTCGGAGGTGCCGACCAGATACTGCTCGTCAGGTTCGCGCAGACGGTAGATTTCGTCGGCATGGGAGTTGAGGAAGCCCGTACCACGCATCACTTCCGGACGCACCAGCGTCGGGGTGATGGCCAGCGTGAAGCCGTGCTCTTCGGCCTGGTCCACAGCCATGGTAAGCATGGCGATCTGCATACGTGCCACCTGGCCGCGCAGGAAGTAGAAGCGGGAACCGCCGACCTTCACGCCACGTTCCATATCGATGCCGGCAACGCCACGACCGAGGGTCAGGTGATCCTTCGGCTCGAAACCTTCGGCTGCGAAATCGCGGATCTGTCCAACCTTCTTGACCACCACGTAATCGTCTTCGCCACCTTCCGGAGCTTCCGGCTCAACCACGTTGGAGAGCTTCCACATGGCGGTGGTGTATTCTTCGGCTGCGGCGTCCGCTGCGGCCTTGTATTCGGAAACCTTCTGGGAGAGTTCCTTGGTTTCGGCAATCAGCTTGGCCTTTTCGTCGGCCGGAGCCGCGGCGACCTTCTTGCCGATTTCCTTCTGCTGCGCACGGGCAGCCTCGAATTCCTTCAGAGAGGAACGACGAACCTCGTCGGAGCGCAGCACCTCGTCGACCAGTTCGACCGATTCGCCACGCTTGCGCTGGGATTCCTTAACAACGTCAGCATGTTCACGAATGAATTGGATATCAAGCATGCCTCCTAGCCTAGTGCTGAAAGCCGACACCCGCCGCAGTCCTCTCATTTTTGTATACAACGTGCAGGAATCGTCGAATAAATCAGTCTTGATTCGCTTTTTTCGCATCTTCCGTGAACAATAGATGACATGCCTATGCCTGTTATCATTCTGATTGTCGTTCTTGCGGTCGCAGCGGTGTGCGCGGCCGTCTTTTTCGCAGTACGCGCGTATAAGCATCGCAAACTTGCGGAACAGCTCGACAAGCGCGACGATGATCAGGTGCATTACGCGTTTGTGATCAATCCTTCGAAACCGCAGGCGGAACAACGCAAGCAGCATATTCAGGAATTCTGCGAGGCGAAGCATCTCACGCAGGTTGAATATATCGAAACGCAGCTTGATAAGGATGGTCGCGCCTGCGCGCTGGAAGCCTTGGAGCATGGCGCCGACGTGGTGGTCGCGGTCGGCGGCGACGGCACGGTGCGCACGGTGGCGAGCGCACTTTCGGGAACCGGCCACGCGCTGGGCATCATCCCTATTGGCACCGGCAATCTGTTTGCCCGCAATATGGGCATTCCTGTGGATGATATCGATGCGGCGCTGACCGTCGCCACATCTCATGGTTCGCGTTTGGTGGATGTCGGCCGACTGACGCTGCTCGATGATGAAGCCGCCGATCACGGCCATGCGTTCCTTATTATCGCGGGCATCGGCTTTGATGCGGTGATGATCGACGACACCGATCCTGAGTTGAAGAAGAACATCAGCTGGCTCGCCTATTTCGTGTCGGGCGTGAAGAACCTGTTCGCCCCGAAGTACAAGGGTGATGTGACCATTACCAGCGCCGACGGCAGCACGCACGCCACGCACGGATTGACCTTCCGCACGTTCATGGCCGGCAATTGCGGCCAGATTCCGGTATTTTCGCTCATGCCCGACGCCGTGTACGATGACGGCATTCTCGATTACGAGATCATTGACACATCCGGCGGTTTGATCGGTTGGGCGAATCTGTTCGGCGATGTGCTGCATCAGACGATCACCGGCAAGGCCCAGCAGAGTCCGCTGTCCACGAATTCCACGGTTGACCAGATTCAGGGCGTCAGCGCGGAAATCAAGTTGGAGAAGCCCGTTTTGGCGCAGGTTGACGGCGATATGCTTCCCGAAACGCAGCATATTCGTTTCAGTGTGGAGCGTAAGTCGTTGTGCGTGCGTGTGCCGGAAGCGCCCGAAGCCAATACTTCCAATGTAAATCAGTAACTATTAAGGTAACAACTCTGATTATCTCCAAAAAGCCCGGAAATACGGGCATTTCACGGGATATAAGAACTGAATTTACTACCGATTTACTACTTTCGGATTGAGCTTTGACACGCTTCTGCCTCCCGTGAAGCCCACCGCCCAAATAGTGACACATCGAAAATTGAATACGACACCGCAGACGGCGGCGTTCTCTTTTCCCCTTTGGGGAGATCAGAACGCCGCTTTTTTGCGCCCAAAACCAGAAAGGAGGCGACCGCCTATGTACTTTACTTCCGGCAGCGACCGGGCCTTTGAACAGCTCATGCAGACGAGGCCGGGCGCAGATCATTTTGACAACGGCGAGGCCGGAGCGCCGGAGGACTGCGGCACCTGCCGTTTCTACCGCCCGCACTGGAAGTACCAGTTTTGTGTGTATGAGGAATGTCCCTACCAGCCGGGCAAGCGCACCGCCCTTGACGGCGCGGTGAAATTTCAAGTGAAAGGAGTGGACGACGAGATGGCTGTTTTTCGAGTGGAGAAAAACCGGGGCTACACGGTGATGTCTAACCACCACCTGCGGAACAAGGACTTGTCCCTGAAAGCCAAGGGCCTGCTGTCGCAAATGCTGTCCTTGCCGGAGGATTGGGACTTTACGCTGAAAGGCTTGTCCCTTATCAACCGGGAACAGATTGACGCGATCCGGGCCGCAATCCGGGAGCTGGAACAGGCCGGGTACATCGTCCGATCCCGTGAGCGCGACAGCCAAGGGCGCTTGCGCGGCGCGGACTATGTGATCTATGAACAGCCCCAGCCTGTGCCGGATTCACCTACGTTGGAAAATCCAATGTTGGATAATCCAACGCAGGAAAAGCCTACGTTGGGAAAACCAACGCAATTAAATAAAGATATATCAAGTAAAGAAAAATCAATTACGGATGGATCAAATACCGATTCCATTCCTATCCTTTTCCCTCCCTCTCCTTTGGGGGAAGAAGCGGCTGCGCCGCCGGAACGGAAAGGAACGGGAGCGAAACCACAGAGCGCCGTAGAGATTTATCGGGAGATCATCAAGGACAACATCGAGTATGAACACCTTTGCCAGTACGCCAAGGGGATTGACCGGGATATGCTGGACGAGATTGTGGACTTGCTGGTGGAAACCGTATGCAGCGCCCGAAAGACTATCCGCATTGCCGGGGACGATTACCCCGCCGAGCTGGTGAAATCCAAGCTGATGAAGCTGAACAGTTCTCACATTGAGTTTGTCTTTGACTGTATCAGCAAAAACACCACGGAAATACGGAACATCAAAAAATACCTGCTGGCGGTTCTGTTCAACGCCCCAAGCACCATCAACGGCTATTACACGGCGCTGGTGGCCCATGACATGAACACAGGCAGTTGGGGACCCCCGCAAAATCGGTGATTTTGTGGGGAGAGGAGGAACAGCGAAATGAGCGAGCTTTTCACGCTTGCGTGGAAACAAGCGATATGGAGCTTGTGACGACGAGAAAGGAGGACGACCCTATGAAACAGGGTGCTTTGATTTTTGACGAGCAGACAGACCGCTACGACATCCGTTTTGACCTTGCGGACTATTACGGCGGCCTGCACTGCGGAGAAACTTTTGATGTGATGGTGGGCGGCAGATGGAGGCCGACCCGCATTGAAATGGCCGAGAACTGGTATCTGGTGGGAATCCATGCCGACGACCTCTCCGGCCTGCGGGTGCGGATTTAAGCCATCCGCCTGCCTGCTGACTTTCCAAAGGAGGGATAGCAGTTGCAGGAAGAAGTAGACCAGAAAACCATAGCGTTAGCGGTTAAGACGGGCAAGCTCACCGCCCAAGTGCTGCAAGCGGCCATCCGAAAATATCTGGCCGCCCGGCAGAAAGGGACGGGCAAGGCCCATCACGGCCAGCAGAGCTTACGGCAGCTCAAAAAGGACGGTTCCGCCCTGTCCAACATTGAGATCACCGACGCCAACATTGGCTTATTTAAGCCCTGCGCCAAGAAATACGACATTGATTTTACCCTGCGGAAAGACCGCACTACCCATCCGCCCCGGTATATCGTGATCTTCAAATCCAAGCAGGCGGACAATCTGGAACAGGCGTTTAAGGAGTTTACAGCCAAGAAGCTCCAACAGCAGGAACGCCCCTCCATCCGAAAGACCCTTGCCGTCCTGAAAGAAAAGGCAGCGGCCAGAAGCAGCCAGCAGGCCAAGGAGAAAATCAAGGAAAGGGGGCTGTCACGATGAAGCCGGAAATGAAAAAGCTGATAATCGCCAACCTGCCCTACCTGCTGTTTGTTTACCTGTTCGGCAAGCTGGGACAGACCTACCGGCTGGCGGCTGGGGCGGACTTGTCGGAAAAGCTGCTGCACCTTGCGGACGGCTTTTCCCTTGCCTTTGAAAGCGCCGCCCCCAGCTTCCACCTGTTCGATCTGGCGGTGGGCGTGGCCGGTGCGGTGGCACTGCGGCTGATGGTGTACTGCAAGAGCAAGAACGCCAAGAAATACCGCCGGGGTGTCGAGTACGGCAGCGCCCGTTGGGGCGGGCCGAAAGATATAGCCCCGTACATCGACCCGGTGTTTGACAACAACATCCTCCTGACCCAGACGGAACGCCTCACCATGAACAACCGGCCCAAAGACCCCAAGACCGCCCGGAACAAAAATGTGCTGGTGATCGGCGGTTCCGGCAGCGGCAAGACCCGGTTCTTTGTGAAGCCCAACCTCATGCAGTGCGTGTCCAAGGACTACCCGACCTCATTCGTGATTACTGACCCGAAAGGGTCACTATAATAAGGATAGAAAGGTCGTGAAAATACAAAACAGGAGGTTACACACATGAGGAAGCAGGAGCAAAAGGGTAAAATCACAGCATTGTACGAAAGGTTATCTCACGACGATGGGCGGTCTGACGAGAGCGTGTCCGTAGAAAATCAAAAGCGCATCCTGGAGGACTACGCCCGAAAAAATGGCTTCACTAATGTCCGCCACTTCACCGATGACGGGGTGCGGGGAACGACCTTCAAGCGGCCCGGCCTGGACGCTATGGTGGACGAGATACGGGCCGGAAATGTGGCTACCGTCATTGTCAAAGACCAGAGCAGAATAGGCCGTGACGTGGTGGAGGTCGGCTTGCTCAAACGCACCTTTGACGAGTACAACGTCCGCTTTATCGCCGCCAATGACAACCTGGACACCGCCAATGGATTTGATATTATGTCCATCTTCCGGGATGTGATAAATGAGTGGTACGTTGCTGACACCAGCCGCAAAATCAAGACCGTTTTCAAGTCCAGAATGGAAAAGGGCCTGCGCTGTTCGGGGGCCGTCCCCTATGGCTATCTCGCCTCAAAAGAAGAAAAGGGCGAGTGGGTGATCGACGAGGAAGCTGCCGCCGTTGTGCGCCGCATCTTTCAGATGGTCATGGACGGTCAGAGCGTCAACGGCATCGCCCGAACGCTGCGGGCCGAGCAAATCCCCATCCCTTCCGAACACTGGAAGCGTATCGGCTGTCCTGTTCGAGCCAACAGCTACCGCGACCCCTACGCATGGTCTGCCACCACCCTGGGTTATATTCTTAAAAGGCCGGAGTACCTGGGGCGCAAGGTGCTGGGCAAGACTGTCTGTGAGAACTACAAGACTAAAAGCACCCGCAGGACAATGCCAGAGGAACAATTTGTATTTGAGGGAGCCGTCCCCGCCATCATTGACGAAGAAACGTGGCACAATGTTCAGCGTTTGCGGGAAACCAAGCGCCGGACACCCAAGCGGAGTAATGCCCCTAACCGTTTAACCGGACTGCTCTACTGTGCCGACTGCGGCGCAAAGCTGACCCACCACAACAGTCTTGTCCAAGGCAAGTACATTGACGATGCTTTCACCTGTTCCAGATACCGGGCACCTATGGAGGATTGCACCATTCACTATGTTGCCACGCAAAAGCTGGAAGCGGCGATCCTCTCCGCCATCCAGCGGATAAGCTGGTATGTCCGCAACAACGAGCAGGAGTTTGTTCAGCGGGTTCGAAAGGCATCCAGTCTGCGCCAGGAGGAAGCAGTCAAGGATTGCCGGAAACAGATTGTCCAGGCGAAGAAGCGCCACGCCGAACTGGACGGACTGGTGAAGAAGCTGTACGAGGCCAACGCCACGGGCAAGCTGCCGGATAAGCATTTCAGCCGTCTCCTTGCCGAGTATGACGAGGAACAGGCCGCGCTGGAAGCCTCCATGACGGAGTGGCAGGGCTTGCTGGACAACTGGAACGCCGACCGGGTGAGAATGACGGAGTTTATCGACCTTGCCAAGCGGTACACCGATTTTTCGGAACTGACTACGCCCATTCTCAATGAGTTTATCGAGAAAATCGTTGTCCATGAGGGCAACGGACGGGGAAAGCAGCGCCGTCAGCGGTTAGATTTCTATTTCAATTTCATTGGCGCGTTTGAGGTTCCCGCCGACATTGTGACCCCGATGGAGCAGGAGGAAGAACGCCGCCAGCAGGAGGAACAGGCAGAGAAAGAGGAACGCTCCCAGGTGCTTGCCCAGGTTCGGTATGAGAGGTACAAGCAGGAGCGCCGGGAGTTTACCGCGAGGAAGCGGGCGGGCCTGTTGACCCCGGAGGAACAGGCGGAGGAAGAACGGCGGTTAGAGCGCAATCGGGCCTATCAGCAGAAGCAACGCGACAAGAAAAAGGCCAGTCAGCCAGAGAAGCCTCGCAAACGCTCACTGAAGGAACTCGCCAAGCTGGATGGAGCCGATCTCACCCCGGAGGAAGCGGAGCGGCTTGCGGCGCACCGCCAGAAGAAAGCCGAGCAGCACAAAGCGTGGCGTGACAGGCAGAAGTCCGCACAGCCCCCGAAGCCCCAACAGCGGACGTTGAAAGAACTTGCCAGATGTGCCGAGGCAGGTTTGCCTCTCACCCTAGAAGAAGCGGAACGGCTGGAAGCCCATCGCAATCGGAAAAAGGCGGCTTTGCAGGATTTGAAAGCCCGCGCCGAAACCGACCCGGTAGCGGCGGCAGAGTTGGCGCAGCAGAGAGCGCAACAGTCAGAAGCGGTAAAGAAGTCCCGTCAGAAAATGTATGCGGACGCTGCCGCCGGAGATCCCGAAGCCCAGGCCCGGTATGAACGTATGCTTGCCGCGAGGCGGGAGAACTACCACAGGAAGAAACAGGCAGAAGCCGAAGCTGCTCAAGTCAGCTAACGTAGATACAGAAAACGCCAGGGACAACGATAGTCCGTGGCGTTTTTGTCATTACTGCCGTTCCAGCAAATCCATATATTTCTGACGTTCGCCCTCCGGGACTTTCAGCGCCGCCATAGCCTGTTCAATGGTCAGCCCCATCGTTTCCATGAGGTTTTTGATAGAGGACAAGATACCTTTAGCAACGCCTTTTTCCTCAACGCCCTTGCTCAAATTACACATGACCGACACCTCCCTTTCCATTGTCTGCGTCATTTGAATGTCGTAATCGTCCTGCAAAATTTTCCGCTTTTCCGCCTCGCTGGTTTCGTTGGAAAGAAGCACATCCAGCATCCGCAATACGCCGTCATAATTTGACCCATCCGGCCCGCCAAGGCACAGCATGATGATGGACAGCAAATCATAATTCCTGATGGGTTCTTTGCCCTCGCCGACCAGATATTCTTCCACCAGCCGATACCGGGTAATGGTGTTCTCTCGATACTGCGGCGGTTTCATGCAAATCCAGATGGAGTAGACCTTCTTGATTTTCTCATAATGGGAGCCAGTGAACTCCCTGCCGTACTGGGAAGAAATCATGCGGCAACAGTAGTATATGCCACGCTTTATCAGCGGATAGCCGGGGTAAAAATCGTTCTGGGCCTCCACGTTGATGATGAGGGCAATTTGTTCCTCGGAGTCGGGAACGATGGCGCGGAAGCGAATGTCATAGGTGACTGTCCCCTCGCGCACCGATTTGTCCTCGGTGTCCATGCCGCTGATGACTGTGCCACCCTCGTCCGGCAGCACCGGGACGGCGGACACCTGGGGTTGGCCCTCAATGTACTTCTCGGCAATATCATTGACATCGCAATCCTTGTATTCTTCCAGGCAGGACTTCATAATCCGCGCCAGGATTGCCTTTTCAGACAGGACACGCTTACAGGCGGCATCATAACCCGCGCTGTCATCTGTGACGTGCAGTCCCTGGGCGATTGTCGTTTTGAGCCCCACCATCCTCACCCTCTTTCGTTTCATTCTACCACAGCTTTGCCAGCGCGTCCACTTCTTTTTTGAAAAGAGTTGCGTATGGCGTATACACGAGAGAGATATGGAGGTGCAGTGACAGAAAAAATTTATCTTAACAGGGTTGCTTTTGGGAATTTGATATGCTATACTATAAAAATCCAAGCAAAGGAGTTTATCAATATGCGGCAAGGTATTCTTAAATAAAATTTGATAATGGGAACAAAGACAAACGTCCTCAAGGAGAGGGCTTGGTTTTTGTACCCAATGTAAGAATACTTTTGCCTTTTCATTTCATATCGTGATAGACAACGGCCAGCCTTGGCCGCAGTTTTCATGTGTGTCCTACCTATCATCCCCAGCGGTAAAAGTATTTGTCGCTGGGGATTTTTGCGCCCTTCTGGGCCTTGTATGGAGGACAATCATATGAAAATCATCAATATTGGCATTCTTGCTCATGTAGACGCAGGTAAGACGACCTTGACGGAGAGCCTGTTATATACCAGCGGAGCAATCGAGGCGCCCGGCAGTGTGGATCAGGGAACAACGAGAACGGACACCATGTTTTTAGAGCGGCAGCGTGGAATCACCATTCAAACGGCGGTCACTTCCTTTCAGTGGCACGATTGTAAGGTCAACATTGTGGATACTCCTGGGCATATGGATTTCTTAGCGGAGGTCTATCGCTCCCTTGCCATTCTTGACGGAGCGATTTTGGTTGTTTCTGCAAAAGACGGCGTTCAGGCGCAGACCCGTATTCTGTTTCATGCTCTGCAAGTAATGAAAATCCCAACTGTTATCTTTATTAACAAAATCGACCAGGACGGGATTGACCTGCCAGGTGTGTATCAGTCTATCCGAGATAAGCTCTCCGCAAATATGATTATTAAGCAGAACGTGCAGCTTTCCCCGGATATATCCATCATGGAAAACATGGGGCTGGAGAATTGGGATACCGTGATTGCGGACTGTGATGAATTGTTGGAGAAATATATTGCCGGAGAACCAATGGACAAAGAAGAACTTCTGCGGGAGGAAAACAGGAGAATCCAAAGCGTCTCTCTGTTTCCGGTCTATCATGGCAGTGCCAAGGTAAACTTGGGAATCCGACAACTCATTGAAGCGGTCACAGATACATTCCAATCACCCACCGGGCAGAACAGCTCTGAATTGTGCGGAACTGTGTTCAAAGTTGAGTACGCAAACCAGAGCCAACGCCTTGCCTATCTGCGGTTGTATAGCGGTACGCTTCATTTGCGGGATTCCGTAGCCTTGGCAGGGAAAGAAAAACTGAAAATTACGGAAATGCGTATCCCCTCAAAGGGTGAGATTGTCCGAACAGAGATTGCCCATGCGGGCGAGATCGTCATTGTACCCTGCGACAGTTTGCGGCTGAATGATGTGCTGGGAAACAAACTGCTGCTGCCCCGTGAAACGTGGAGCGACAATCCTCTCCCTTTGCTGCGGACAACAATTGCACCAGAGAAACCAGAACAGAGGGAACGCTTGTTAAACGCCTTGACAGAAATTGCGGATACCGACCCGCTTCTGCGCTATGAAGTAGACGCTGTGACCCATGAGATCATTCTCTCCTTTTTGGGCCGGGTACAATTGGAAATTATCTCTGATCTTCTGGTGGAAAAATATCAGCTCAACACAACTGCAAAAGAACCTACCGTCATCTATATGGAGAGGCCATTGAAAGCGGTAAGTCACACCATTCATATCGAAGTGCCGCCCAATCCATTCTGGGCGTCCATCGGGCTGTCCGTCACCCCTCTCCCCCTTGGCACCGGAGTGCAGTATGAGAGCAAAGTTTCCGTTGGATACTTGAATCAGAGTTTTCAAAACGCTGTATTGGATGGTATCCGCTACGGTCTGGAACAAGGCGTGTATGGATGGAAGGTAACGGACTGTAAAATCTGTTTTGAGTATGGGCTTTATTATAGTCCGGTCAGCACTCCCGCAGACTTTCGGTCATTGGCACCTATTGTATTGGAGCAGGTGTTGAAAAAGGCGGGGACGCAGCTATTGGAACCATATCTTTCTTTTACACTCTATGCGCCGCAGGAATATCTCTCCAGAGCTTATCATGACGCACCAAAATATTGCGCGAGTATTGAAACGACCCAGGTTAAAAACAGCGAGGTGATTTTTACTGGCGAAATCCCTGCCCGCTGTGTGCAAGAGTACCGCAATGACCTCACCTGTTATACAAACGGGAGAAGCGTTTGTTTAACAGAATTGAAGGGGTATCAAATCGCCAGCGGCGAACCAGTTTTTCAGCCACGCCGCCCAAACACCCGGATTGATAAGGTGCGCCATATGTTCAACAAAATTCTCCCATCAATGATGGACTTATAAAATCCCTTTGGAACAAAGGGCGCACTTCTATACATGGTCTGCGACCATGTATCGTGCGCTCTGCGAGGCTACGGCCCGGACTTCCGAAAGTCCGGGCCGTTTGCGTCGCTCCGCTCCGTACAAGGGGCTGCGCCCCTTGCGCCGCTTTGCGGCTATCCCTGCGCCCTCGCTGGAAAGGTACATCCGCTCTGCGTCTGCACCTTTCCAGCGAGGCTAAAACCGAATACCGTTACCCTTGACCGTTTACCCGACACAGCAGGTAGACGGTCTTTTGTTTTGCCAAGAAGGAGGTCAAACACGATGGACAAGTCACGCGAAGAATTATCGTAATTATTAAATTATTTATTACGATGATTATGTATTTTATGCAGATTATGCATTGGCATTGTCATTCTCATGCGATTCCGTCGCATGAGAAGTCACTCGTGCGACATGCAAGGTGAGATAGGCGATTTCCGCTTGCGAAAGACTTGCATCCAATCGCATTTTGATGATGATCGCGAGTTTGTTTGCGCAATCCGATGCTTTCGGATATGAGGTTTTGATGGATTCCACGATTGGTTCAGGCTCGTCGTCAAGCTGTTCATGTTGGTGGATGCGCACGAAAAGATAGCGCAGATGCGTGATGAAACGCGCCACATTGACGCTGTTCTGGTCAAGGCTGATGCCGTAATAGCCTTCGATGACCGTCAGCATTTGCTGGATGACGCCGGTCATGGTGTATGTGGCGGAAAGATCGCCGGTAGAGAAGCCCGCATTGACCAAGTGCAGGGCCAAAGCCACGGCTTCGCAATCCGGTAGGGCGCCTCCCAGATACGTGTTCATGGCATCGACCAGAGCTTTGCCTTTGGCATATTCGCTCGCGTAGAGCGAACGCACTTCGGCTTCCAGCGGATATTCGATGGTCTGCTTGTTTTGCGATCGGCGGATCGCACCGCAAATATGGTCGGATAATGCCAGCACCAATGCAGGCTGTCTGTCGGCCTGTTCCTTCAGACCGGTGCGGTTCATGGCGTCCGTAACGAGACGAATGATTTCGGGCGGAATCCCGGCCACCTGTTGGGCCATATGGTCGGGATCCTTGCCATCTACGGGAACGAACCGACGGACGATCTTCGCGTCGTCAACATGCTGGCCGGGCTTGGCTTGGAAACCTATGCCTCGACCGGTGAGAATCACCTCACTATTGCCGTCTTTTGCCAGTACGACATTATTGTTGAATACGCGAAGAACGTCCACGTCGGCCCCTTCCGACTATGCGATTGGTCAGCGCTGAATGTCGATCACCGACTCACCGGCCTTGACGTCGACGCCGGTCTTTGGCGTGACGGACGCGAAGGCCACTGTGTTCAGCACCGTCATCAATGTGGTGGTGCTGTATCCAGCTTCCTTAACCTTATCAAAGTCGACGACAACGAGGTTGTCCCCCGCGTTCACGTGTTCGTTGGCCTTGACCTTCACATCGAAGCCTTCGCCGTTCATCTTCACCGTGTCGATGCCGACGTGCACGAGCACTTCCACGCCATCATCGGTTTTGATGCCGAATGCGTGACCGGTTTCGGCGACGGTCTGCAGCACGCCGGATACCGGCGCGACGACGGTGCTGTCTGCCGGCTGGATGCCGACGCCTTCGCCTAGTGCGCGGGACGCGAACACCGGATCGCCGGTTTCATCCAGGGAAATCACATGGCCTGCGACTGGAGCGTTCACCACGGTGGTGGCGGCAGCAGCCGGGGCTTCAGTCTTGGTGGCGGTAACAGTGGCAGCAGCCGGAGCGACTCCCTTGGCTTCGACCGACGAGACAGCGGTCTTCTGATTGGCAGCCGCGCGGGCCAGCACTTCGGCCTTCTGTTCCGGAGTGCGGTAGTCGAAGGTGATGATCAGAAGGAAGGAGGTGAGGAAGGACACGGCGATGGACACTGCATACACCCACATCTGATTGAAGACCGGAATGGTCAGCAACGAGGTGAATGCGAAAGCGGTGGTGGTCACGCCATGCACGGTCTGGCCGGCGGCGGTGACGGACGGGAAGAGCCAACCGAGGATGGCGATGACGACGCCACCGAGACCGCAGCCCACCAGCATGCGCTTGTAGATGAGCTTGTAACGCAGGTGAATGCCGTACAGAGACGGTTCGGAAACGCCACCGAGCAGGCCGGCCGCAAGTGCGCCCAAAGCGGTCTGGCGCATGTCCTTATCCTTGTCACGCACAGCAAGGAAGAGCACGCCAGCGGTAGCGCCGAAGCAGGCGAAGTTCCACACGCCCATCGGGCCTTGGATGAAGTCGTAGCCGAGAGTCTGGATGTTCATGAGCATCAGGGCGTTGAGCGGCCAGTGCAAACCGAGCGGCACGAGGAACGGGTACAGCATCGGAATGATGATGGCGAAGATGAACGGGGCATGGGTGTTCATCCAGGCCAAGCCGACGCCGAGGCCGTTGCCGACCCACACGCCGATCGGGCCGATGATAAAGGCGGTCAGCGCGCCAACGATGATCATGCAGAAGAACGGCACGAAGACCAGCTGGACGCTTTCCGGGATGATCCTCTTCAATCCGTGGTAGACGAGAGCAAGCACGGCGGCCATGAGCAGCGGCACGAACACGTTGCCGGAATAGTCGCTCAATGCCATCGGCATACCGAATATGTTGGCCATGCAAGACTTGGTGCCCAGAGCGGCGTTCTCCACGCACGTGGTGGTCTTGGCGTCCATCAAGCCGGTGAACTGCGGGGTCATGAGCATGGCCATGATGGCACCACCCAGCCATGGGTCGACTTTGAGCTTCTTGGACGCGTTGTAGGCGACCATGATCGGCAGGAAGTAGAATACGCCCTTCCAGATGGCTTTCACGAATACCCAGCCTGCGGAAACCTCGTCATTCGGAATGACGTTCAGCGAAATAAGCAGGTTGACCAGCGCGATGATGATGGAAGCGCCGAGCAGTACGCCCAGAATCGGGCGGAAGGAATCGGAGAGATACTCGAAGAAGGAGTCCAGCCAAGCCACCTTGCCGCGGGCCTTGGAACGGGCTTCGGCCTTGACGTCGGCATTGCTCTTCTGACCATCGTCGGATGCGGAGGCACCGCCGACACCGGCCATTTCGGGCAGATGCATGATGTTTTCGTACACGGTGGCAACGCCACCGCCGATGACCACCTGGAAGCGGTCGCCGCTCTGCGGCACCGCGCCGAGCACGCCCTGCATGTGCTCGAGACTATTCTGATCGACCTTGGATGCGTCAACCAGTTCAAAGCGCAGTCGAGTGGCGCAATGCGTCAGACTGCGAACGTTTTCAGGACCACCGATTGCAGTGATGATCTGCGATGCGAGTGAGTCAGCCATCCTGATTTCCTTTCTTTCCCTTACAACCGATTCGATCCGAGCAACACCGCTTCGGGCAACAAAAAAAGACCTGAGATATGGCTATAGTTCAGCCACATCTCAGGTCTTGCGTCTTTATGTTGACTAGCAACCCTGCATCAGTCGAATAGCATAGAACTATACACCATCGTTTGACATTGCGCAACTCGGCTAAGCGCAGAATCCGCCATTTTCGAAAATTCATGTACACACATCCGAACATGCACTAAACAGACAACGTATTCATCGCGCATAATGGGACAGTTACGCACATCTGACGCAAAAGCGTGGCAGAATAGTGACTATGGTTGCAAACAATGCGGGAATGCCCGCTACCCCAGCAGATCTGATCAATGTCGACGAGGTCATCGGCAAGTACTATGACGTCGTCCCCGACCCCAACGTTCCGGAGCAGCGTGTCTCCTTCGGCACCTCCGGCCACCGCGGATCGTCTCTGAAGACCTCGTTCAACGAGGCCCATATCGTCGCCATCACCCAGGCCATCGCCGAATACCGCAAGAAGGCCGGCGTGACCGGCCCGCTGTACATCGGCCGCGACACTCATGCTCTGTCCGAGCCGGCTTGGAAGACCGCCATCGAAGTGCTCGTCGCCAACGGCGTGACCGTGCGCATCGATTCCCGCGACGACTTCACCCCGACCCCGGTTGTGTCCCAGGCCATCCTGACCCACAACCGCGCAGCGGATGGCACCCAGCGTTTCACCGGCGAAGGCCTGGCCGACGGCATCGTGGTGACCCCGTCGCACAACCCGCCGACCGATGGCGGCTTCAAGTATGACCCGGTCACCGGCGGCCCGGCTCCGTCCGACGTCACCAACGCCATCGCGGATCGTGCCAACGAGCTGCTCGGCGATTTCAAGAACATCAAGCGCGTTCCGTTCGATCAGGCCGTCAAGTCCGATCTGGTCGAGCGCTTCGACTTCCGCGAGCACTATGTCGCCGATCTGGAGAACGTCATCGACTTCGATGTGATCCGTTCCTCCGGCGTGCGCCTGGGCATCGACCCGCTCGGCGGCGCTTCCGTCAACTACTGGCCGCTGATGAACGAGAAGTTCAACCTGACCATCGACGTGGTGCGCCCGCAGGTCGATCCGACCTGGAGCTTCATGACCATCGACCATGATGGCAAGATCCGCATGGATCCGAGCTCCCCGTACGCCATGAAGGGTCTTGTGGACTCCCTCAACAACGGCGCTTGGGACAAGTACGACCTGGTCGGCGGCACCGATCCGGACGCCGACCGTCACGGCATCGTATGCCCGAACTGGGGCGTGATGAACCCGAACCACTACATCGCCGTGTGCGTAGAGTACCTGTTCGGCGGCAACCGCCCGGGCTGGCCGGAAGGCGCCGGCATCGGCAAGACGCTGGTGTCCTCCTCCCTGATCGACCGCGTGGCCGCTTCCATCGACGCCAAGCTCGTTGAGGTTCCGGTCGGCTTCAAGTGGTTCGTTGACCCGCTGTTCAAGGGCGAAGTCGCCTTCGGCGGCGAAGAGAGCTCCGGCATGAGCTTCCTGCGCAAGGACGGCCGCGTGTGGACCACCGATAAGGATGGTCTGATCCCTGACCTGCTGGCTGCGGAAATCACCGCCAAGACCGGCAAGAACCCAGCCCAGCTGCATCAGGAGCAGGTCGATCGCTTTGGCGAAAGCTGGTACAAGCGAGTCGACACGCCGACCACCTTGGAGCAGAAGCAGAAGTTCGCCAAGCTTTCCGGCGACGACGTCGCGGCCACCCAGCTGGCCGGCGAGGACATCACCGCCAAGCTCACCGAAGCCCCGGGCAACCACGCCAAGATCGGCGGCCTGAAGGTCACCACCGAGAACAACTGGTTCGCGGCCCGTCCTTCCGGCACCGAGAACATCTACAAGGTGTACGCCGAGTCCTTCGAATCCCCCGAAGCCCTCGACAAGGTGCTCGCCGAAGCCACCGAAGTCGTGGACAAGGCCTTGGCCGAGTGATCATTGGCGAATCGGCGTAATCCAGCCATTCGCCAATCATTCGCAAACTCACTGAGAAGCCCGCTTTCCTGAAAAAGGCGGGCTTCTCGCATATCCGCCCGAATACGAATCGCAACGAACACGAATCGTGCGATATGGCACGAAACGCCGAATTCTGGCATGACACGCACGCTATCACCCTCCTGCCGGCCCCGCTTCGCATTACGCTTGAATGATAACGACACAACACTCAGTCCAGCGGTCCCCGCCAATCTTCATGGGAGGTGAACGATGCGCATCGCCATCGTCGAAGACCACGCCGCCGAACGCCAACTGATGGCCGTCATGTGCGCGGAATATTTCAAACGCACCCGCGATATCGGCGTGGAATGCGTGACCTTCGCCGATGCGGAATCCTTCATCAAAAGCTGGAAAGACGCCCGATACGACCTACTGCTGCTCGACTGCTATCTGTCGGACGACGAAACCGCCACGCATGCGGCGACCGGACTTGATATCGCACGGACGTTGCGCAGACAAAACGACAATTGCCCGATCGTGTTCATCACATCAAGCACTGATTTCGCCGTGCTCGGCTACGAGGTGCAGGCAAGCGGATATCTGTTGAAGCCCCTGAATCACGACGCGTTCCATGCGACCATGGACCGCGTCGCAGCGCAGCTCGACACGAAAACACCGGTCACTCATCTGAAAAAACATCAATCGACGGGCAATGCACAAAGCAGCACGGACGCCGCATGGCAGGTGGCGTTCGGCAATCCCGCCATCACCATGGACCGTCGCCTTATCGCCTACGCGCTTTCCAGCGCGCATTATGTGGAATTCACCTTCGCCGACGGCACCTGCGCGAAAATCCGCACCAACTTCTCCGATGTGGAACATCGTCTCACCGTATTCAGCAACTTCTACCGCACCGCGCGAGGAGTGCTCGTCAACTTCGACTACGTGTCAGGCATCAGCAGCAATGAATTCGTGATGAAAGGCGGCAAGCACATTCCCATCACGAAAACCGCGGTGACCACCACCTGCAGAAAATACGCGGAATACACGTTCACCCGCATGAGAATGGAGGACTAGCCATGCTTGACGCACTCGCATCGATCGCGCCATCATGCATGTTCTTCGCCATCGGCGAACAGCTAAACGCGCTAACGGGCCTGCTTCTCTGCCTGTACATGACCTGGCATCATATGGAGAATCCCAAGCGCGACGGCCTTATTCTCATGATTTCCGGCGTGATTGTCTTCTTCCTGTGCGGCATCGCATGTTGCCTCGCTCACGTCCCCTCGCTCTGGTCCGTGATTCCTTCGGCTCCGGTTGTGGTATTGGCTTTACGTAAGATGACGAATCTTCCTTGGGAGCAGCTTCTTTTCGTCGTTTCAACAGCCGCATATATCGTCGCGATCATTTATTACCTGTCTTTGGCCGTGGATTTAGCTGTTCTGAATGAGCAGTCCATGAATTTACGTGTCGGATGGCCGGGAATGATCAGTCTGCTGATTTTTGATTTGATTGCGGCGACTACACTTTTCCATCCGTTCCATCATTCATTTTCCGCAACATTCGATTCACCTTCCATCAGCAGGAATTTTTGGAGGGTCATCTGGCTTTTTCCGTTCATTTCCACAGCAATTGTGGTGTGGTGCATGCCCGCCGACAACGCATCGCTGCTCGACACCCGCGTGCTTAGCATCGCCTTCACCGTATCCATCGCATATTCCGGTTTCATGACCATGGCCTACTTCCTCATCTGGTATATGATCCAGCAGGCGGACCGACTGCGCGAAGCCAGCAAACGCGAACATTACGAAGCCATGCAGACCTTGCAGCTGCAGCATATGAACGAACGCATCAACGAAGCGAGGCAGATCAAGCACAATATCCGGCATCATATTCAGACGTTGCAGGCTCTCACCGCGGCCGACGATATGCCCGGCATCACCTCGTATTTGGAGGAGATGGCCAATCATAGGCTGTTGCAGCCCATCCCCATGCAGTATTGCGAACATGCTTCGTTGAACGCGGTGCTGGTCTACTACTGTGATTGGATCCGCCATATAGGGGCTGAAGTCGACGTCAAAGCGTCGGTGCCGCAATATCTCAACATCAATAATGCCGAATTATGTTCCATGGTCGGCAATCTACTGGAAAATGCGTCTGAGGCCATTATGAAACAACAGGATGGGGAGAAAAAACTCAGGGTGCGCATCAAATATCGCACTGGGCCGCCCGCATCACTGTTCATTGTGGTCGACAACACGCACGATTCCTCCATTATGCAGGTTGGCGACGCTTTCGCCTCAACCAAGCATGGGGGTGAAGGTTTGGGCACCGCCACCGTGCGCGAAACCGCGGAACGGCATCATGGCGCGACCTCGTTCGATTATGACGGCACGCTGTTCCGCGCTTCCGTCATGCTGTGTTTGGATGATTGAGATTCCCGTTCGACGTCGCCCGATCACAGTTCGCAGTTCACCACGTATGGCAGCGTCTCACGGCTTTCGTAGGGTAGAGATATGACGATTACGGTTTCTACAGACGGTTCCGCTTTAGGCAATCCGAATGGTCCGATGGGTTGGGGTTGGGCCGATCATGAGCTTGCCACAGGCGGCAAGCCGGGGCATCACCATGACAGCGACTGCGATGCCGGCGGAGCTACGAACGGCACCAATCAGATTGGCGAGCTGTGCGCAGTGCTGGAGGCGTTGCGCGCGCACCCCGGCTCCGAACCGTTGGTGATCGAAACCGATTCGCAGTATGCGATCAACTGTTCCACCACGTGGGTTCACGGCTGGAAGAAGAACGGCTGGAAGAACTCGCAGAAGAAGCCGGTAAAGAACGCGGATCTGATTCGCGCGATCGATGCCGAAATCTCCAAGCGCCCCGGACCGGTGAAATTCGTATGGGTCAAGGGTCATGCCGGCAATGCCGGCAATGAGAAGGTGGACGAGCTGGCGCGCACCTATGCGGGCGATTGCCGTTCGAAGATCCGTGAAGGATATCTTCCTTTGGAGGGTTGGCAGTCGCTGCTGGCTTCCGAATATTCGCAAGGTACCGATGTTCCCGATGATGCCCAAATGCTGCTTGACAGCAAAATCACTACGGACGAATACCATATGGGGCGCGGGCAAGGCAAGTCCGCTCAAGGATCGTTGGCCGATGATCTGATGGGCGCGGCCGATCCGGAGCCGCGTCCGCGTTCCATCGCCGATATGCTGGTGGAGCCGGAAGGCTATCCAGCGCCCGACGAGGCGACATTGCCGTTGACGTCCAACGAAATGCCGGTGGAATCCGACGACATGCCGGAACCGACCACCGCGCTTGATACGACCATGCCTGATGGCACGACGCCTGACGCCGAGGCACCGCGCAAATCGTATGCCGAAATGCTGCTCAAGCCGGACTGTTTTCCCCACGAGCATGACGAGCGGCAGCCAGCCGACGATGCACAGAACGAACAATCCGCGAATTCCTCGGAAAACACGCCGGCGCCAACGAGCGAATCAGCCGAATCCGCAAACGCGTCGGCGCCAACGAACGCCGTCGCCGATTTGCCGAAACTGCCGCATCGCGCCAGTCCTTCGGGATTGGCGGTGTCGGGCACCATTCGCTTCACTCCCCCGCCAAATTCCAGTCCGACGTTCGACGGCAAGCCACGCCTGATCCGCGGTTACATCGCGGTGGAAGGCTACGTGCAAGGCGACGGCACGCTCGTCCTCGACGAAGCGCCATTTGCAGTCAAGCACAACTAACGAGCCAGCACTTTCGACCTTAACGCCTCGAAAGTGCGTGAAACATCCTGTGAAAACATTTGCTGACCACCAATGGCACACCTTCGTTCATGACATGTCCGCAAACGCACAAAAATCAACACATCCGATAATATGGAGACGGTCTTAACCCCATATCGAAGGAGGATCATGGACAAGGCACAGCAGGACGCATTGAAGAAGGCAGCCGGCATCGAAGCTGCCAAGCTGATTCAGAACGGCATGATCGCAGGTCTGGGCACCGGCTCGACCGTGCGCTTCCTGGTCGACGAGCTCGGCCGCCGCGTGCAGGAGGAAGGCTTGGAGTTCACCGGCGTGACCACCTCCCGCCGCACTCAGGAGCAGGCCGAAGGCTACGGCATCAAGATCGTCGACATCGATGACGTTGATCACATCGACGTGACCATCGACGGCGCCGACGAGGTCGACAAGAACTTCAACGGCA